>JGI24708J26588_10003624_pt1 | contig 11065 bp, 11 predicted proteins | sample BioPla1DNA2_FD_26588 | JGI IMG/M metagenome (IMG submission 26588) | reverse complement strand
GAATCATTGGTGGAGGTATCCCGATCCACAGATACCATATTAAAGGTATGCTTCACATTCTCACTTAATGCTTCCTGTAATAGTTCCTTTGATATGGCTAAATCTGTAGTTAGTACCCCTAGCATGGTTGCCATATTAGGGTGAATCATACCGGAACCTTTGGCCATACCACCTATGGTAATTTTCTTGTCACCAATCATAAAACGAATGGCAGCTTCTTTTGCATAGGTATCCGTTGTCATAATAGCCTCTGCTGCTAATTTACCTGCTTCGTTACCATCTTTCAAACTCTTAACTAGGGTAAGCACCCCTTCTTCAATGGTGGTAATGGGTAATTGTTTACCGATTATACCAGTGGAGGCAGTATAAACTGCTTCTGTGGGTATATTAAGGGCTTTTGCTACCGCCTTTGCCATTCTTTCGTTATTAATATCCCCTTCCATTCCAGTGCAGGCATTGGCGATTCCACTATTTAATACGACTGCCTGAACAAAAGGACTCTCCTTGGTCACCTGAATATCCCATTTTACTGGAGCTGCTTTAACCATATTGGTTGTAAATGTCCCTGCCCCTTTGGCTGGTACCTGGGAATATACTAGGGCCATATCTTTTCTTTTCTTTTTTATTCCTGCATATATACCAGCTGCCTGAAAACCCTTTGCCGCAGTAACTCCACTATTTATCATCATCATAGTCATTACCTCCTTAATCTATGAAATTATTCGTCTTCCATTTTCAGAATTACTATTTATTAGCTTCCATACTTGAAATTTATTTATAATTATACACATAGATTAAAATTTATGCAATACCCTATTTTATTATTTCCCAATAATAATAATTTTAATTTACGAATTCCTTTGATCCTTAAGATCAATTCCCAGCTCTAATAATGTTTCATAGATTTTAGCGATAGGAAAACCAACCACATTGTAATAATCCCCGGAGATTTCTTTGATATGGATACCAAACCGCCCCTGTATTCCATAAGCTCCAGCCTTATCCATGGGCTCACCACTGGCAATATAGTCTTCCATTTGCTTCTTATTTAAAGGTTGTACAGAGACTTTGGTACAAACTGCAAAAGATATATGCTCTTCTTTTAGCTTCCTATCCTGATCTACAATAATCATGCTAACTCCAGTATATACTTGGTGCACATCATTACTTAACATCCCTAAGATTCTAGCAGCATCCTCTTGATCCTTTGGTTTCCCTAAGGCCTGTCCCTGATAAAAGACCATGGTATCTGCACCGATGATTATGATTTTATCCTGGGATTTATTCTGCTCTTTGATTTGTTTCCAAATATCCACTACTTTTAATTTAGCTAAGGCCTCCACCATACTTGCAGGCTCTTTTTCCTCAACTTCTTCATTTACATTACTGGCCATGGCTTCAAAGGGAATTCCCATGGTTTTTAAGATTTCTTTTCTTCTAGGTGATTCCGATGCTAATATGATTCGATACATAATGACTAGTCCTTTCTTTATTCTATATGTTTCATATTCATCCTCTGTATTCTGAAGTGATTGTTTCAGTTTTTTGTTATTATATAGTATTTACTCTATGATATCTACTAAAACCTAGCAATCGAAGGAGGAATACATCCAGAAGTTAATGAATATTTTTTCATAATTTCAATTTTACCTCTTGCATATTAATATATTATATTGTATATTTATAAATAAATTAAACAATTTTACATAGTAAATTGTTTTGTCGTTATTTTAATATTATAACTAATCGATAATTAATAATTTATTTTTAAGTAATTAAGTAATTAATTATTGAAGCATTTTGAAGGAGGTTATTCTATGAAGGAAAAAGTAATACTTGCTTATTCTGGTGGTCTTGATACTACCGCTATTATTCCCTGGTTGAAGGAAAACTACGATTATGATGTTGTTTGTGTTTGTATTGATGTAGGTCAGGGAGATGAACTGGATGGCTTAGAAGAAAGAGCCAAATTATCCGGAGCTACCAAATTATATATAGAAGATGTTGTAGAAGAATTTGTAGATGATTATGTAATGCCTTGTGTTAAGGCCAATGCAATTTATGAAAATAAATATCTCCTAGGAACCGCTATGGCTAGACCAGTGATTGCCAAACGACTTGTTGAAATAGCAAGAAAGGAAGGGGCTACTGCAATTTGCCATGGAGCTACTGGTAAAGGAAATGATCAAGTACGCTTTGAATTAACCATTAAAGCTCTAGCACCAGATTTAAAAATCATTGCTCCTTGGAGAATCTGGACCATGACCTCCCGGGAAGAAGAAATTGCATACTGCCAAAAGCACGGAATTCACCTTCCTTTTTCAGCAGATAATAGTTACTCCCGTGATCGTAATCTTTGGCACATTAGTCATGAAGGGCTGGAATTAGAGGATCCGGCACAAGCTCCAGATTATGATCACCTTCTAGTTTTAAGTGTTCCTCCAGAAAAGGCACCGGAGGAGGGAGTTACCATTAGCCTTAGTTTTGACAAAGGAATCCCCATTGCACTTAACCAGAAGAAGATGTCACCAACGGAAATCATCAAAGAGTTAAATCAAATTGGTGGAGCCCACGGAATCGGCATTATTGATATTGTGGAAAATCGAGTTGTTGGAATGAAATCCCGTGGGGTATATGAAACTCCCGGTGGTACCATTTTAATGGAAGCCCATACCCAATTGGAAGAGTTAATTCTTGATCGGGCTACCTTAAGTGCAAAAAAAGAAATTAGCAATCGTTTTGCTGATATCGTTTATGAAGGAAAATGGTTTACTCCATTAAGAGAGGCTTACCAGGCCTTTATTGATGTCACTCAAGAATACGTGACTGGTGAAGTAATATTAAAACTCTACAAAGGAAATATCATCAAACAGGGAACTACTTCTCCCTACTCCCTATATAATGAAAGCATTGCCTCCTTTACCACTGGTGATCTATACGACCATAAGGATGCGGAAGGCTTTATTAATCTCTTTGGTCTTTCCTTAAAGGTAAGAGCCATGAAGATGGCATCCCTACAAGAGGATAAAAACTAAAATGATAAATATAGTTGCACAAAGATAGCAAATTTATCGAGATCACTACAAGAGGATACAAAATAAAAAGATGAAGGCTCAAAGTCAATCTCCTTTCCATTGACTTTGAGCCTCTTGATTATCCTAAGCTTTAATCTAGCTTTTTCTTCTTTACCCAAGAACCTTCCCTATAAATTCTTCAATAACTGTCTCATATCCCTTCCTGTTCTTACAGATGCTCTCTGCGTGTTTGGCTTTGGCCACCAGATATAGAGCCTTTTTATCCTTTTTCACATAGTACATTAATTTGGACATATAGGTAGGTACAAAGTTATCACATTTCCCGTGAATAAATAAAATGGGAGTATCGATCCTACTCACAACCCGGATGGGAGATACCTCCTTATACCAAAAGCCTGCACGAAGGAAGGTGAGACAGCTCTCAATGGGAATAAGAAAACTGGGTAGATGATAATATTGCTTTAATTGATGTCTTAATAAATGTACCAAATCGGAATAAGCACAATCAGCAATGGTTAAATCCACCCTTGGATCAATCCCCAAATGGAGAAGCACCGTAGCCGCCCCCATGGATTCTCCATGGGTAATAATCTTACACTCAGTCCCATATTTTTTGATACACCAATCTACAATCCTAGATAAATCATACTTTTCCTTAAATCCCATGGTGGTATGAGCCTTACCGCTATAACCATGGTTTCTATGATCGTAGATTAGGGTCGGAATCCCTAGTCTTAAAAATATTTGTGCATATTTTAAACTGCTATATCTAGAGCATCCAAAGCCATGACAAAGAATTGCAACTTTTCTATCTTTGGAGGAAGCAAAATTCTCCGGTTCTAACAATTCGCAGGAAAGTTTATACCCAAATTCGGATTGCAAGTAAAATTTATACTTTTTTGTAACATAATAGGCGGCAATATCAAATTTTCCTCCACTTGCTTCTGCTGCAAACGCTTTATCACAGGCTAATTTCCTAGGTCTTAAGATCATATCTGAAAGACACCATAAAAGTTCAAACAACCATATCCCGACCAATCGATACATTCTCTCACATCCCATCCAAATCAAGTACGCCCTCAAGTATTTGATATTATATGCCATATTAATATGGTTTATAAATAGGATTTTTAATATGCCAATAACCGGCAGTTGATATGGGTTTGAATGGGATTGCAAGATTTATCTATTTCTTTTCTGGGATAAAACTATCAAAAATAAAGAGATCAAAATATCCTTGATTATCCTCTAATTGCTCTTGAGACTCTATGGTCCATGCAAAAGTTTTTGTCCGATATAGTTTTCTACATATCGTAAAGGATAATCCCCTTCGGTAAACATGATGATATGCTATAAAATCTGGTTTGGTCAGAAAATTTAGGAGCAAATGTTTTAAAATAAAGTATTGTACCTTACTCCCTTTGATTTTTTCCTTAATAAAATCCGTTGATAATTGCCCACGAACTACATGGGGAAAATGTTTTTTATACCAAATCAAACCAAAAGGATTAAAAGATTCAATGCAATATAAGCCTTGGTAATTGGCCAATACTTTTGAAACTGCCTCACAGGTATGATTGGGTTTCCATGGAATCTTCAATTCAATAATCAAAGGCACCTTTTTATCTACGGTTTCTAAAACTTCTTCTAAAGTCGGAATTTTTTCCTCTGACCCAAATATTTTATATTTTCTAAGTTCTTGATAGGTAAGTTCTGAAATTTTCTTATTCACCTTGCAAGAACGCTTTAACTTATAATCATGGTGTACCACAGGAACCAAATCCTTGGTCACCTGAACATCCAGCTCAATTCCAAAACCTTTTTCCACAGCGAGGGAAAATGCTGCCAGTGAATTTTCCGGAGCTCTGGTTTTATTATCATGAAGACCCCGGTGAGCATACAACCATCCATCAAATTTTTCAAGTTGTGGATTCGCTTTTAGCTTTGGCATGATGATTAATAAATATAAAACTATCATTATAAGAAAAAACAATACAATTTCAACTAACATCTTAGCTCCATTCCAGTCCACAATATCCTTAATCTCTAGAAAGAGATTTCCTTGGTACCTTATGAACATTTCCACCTACATCTATTATTAAAAGATTCCATCCTTCTAATCCGGAGTATCAAAGTTTTCTATAACACTGCTCTTTTTCAGTGGCTTTGAATCCCCGTGCTTTACCCTTAGCATGGTGCATAGGGCAGCCAAGGAAAAGAACACCGCATAAGGAAATAAAGTTCGATAGGATACATATTGCAAAAGTGCTCCAGATAAGATTGGAGTGAAAACTTGTGCTGCCATGGAGAAGGTATAATATAGGCCAGTATATTTTCCAATATCTGCACTCTTACACATCTCTACTACCATGGGATAAGAGTTAACATTGATGGAAGCCCATCCAATCCCTGTAGTCGCAAAGATAAGATTCACCAAAGGAGAATACTCTAGGAAGAAGCTACCGCATAAAAAGGAAAATCCCATAAGGACAATGCCTCCTATAATTGTTTTCTTTCTTCCTATCTTACTAGAAATATGTCCAATTGGTATGTAACTGATTAAAGCTGCAACCGTTGCAACGATTAAAAAGTCGGCAAAATCGCCTTCTTGCAAATTCCACACCTGTTGCGAATACCTAGAAAATGCGGTGGTTACCGCATTATATGCCGTAAACCATAAAAAAACGGAAGCAAGTATAAAATAGAAACTTTTCTTAACCTCAGGGGACATTGATCCTTTTTGGGTTTCAATTACTTCCTCCTCCACAAGTTCCGATGGATATTCCTTTGCTATTTGCTCAGATAATTTTTTCTCTCGAATGGTAATCAGAAGTAAAACAACTGCGATAATCATGATAATGGCAACAGCTATGAAAACTTTTGTGTAACCATTTTTCTTTACTTCCTCATCATTTACCAAAAGGATTACGATTCCTAGGGTATATACCGCACCTAAGGTACCCATAAGATTGATGATTGCATTTGCCTTACTCCGCAATGGTTTTGGTGTTAAATCTGGCATTAAGGCTACTGCCGGAGACCGATAAAATCCCATGGCTAGTAAAACAATTCCTAAAAAGATATAAAACTGAATTAAGTTTGCGTTCCGGTCGGCGATCGGCAAAAATGCCATAGCAATTAAAGCAACCGTGGTTCCTACTAAAATAAATGGAGTCCGTTTTCCCAGAGGTGTATTAATCTTGTCCGATAAGCGTCCAAAGAAAGGAAGAAGAAACAAAGCTAGTACATTATCCATTGCCATCAAAACCCCAATATTCGTTTCCCCCAAGTGAAAGGTGTTTTTCAATATTAATGGAATAATATTGTCATACATTTGCCAAAAAGCACAGATTGAAAAAAACGCCAAGCCTATAAAAAAAGTCCTCTTATAGTTTAGTTTCATACAACCTCCTCCAGCCTGATCTACAGGCAATTATAATATTTTTATATATTTATATATATAAATTTAGATGCCAAAAGCCTTCTGGCTTTTAACATCTAAATCTTTGACTTACTGGTAAATACATAGGTAGCAATTCCTACCGCAATGGTTAGATTAAGGGAATCTACATCCGCAGATTGCGGGATGAAAATACTGGTTCCTACTCCCTTAAAGGAATCATCAAGGCCAGTGGCCTCATTGCCAAATACCAGAGAATACAAATTTGCTTTTGGACAATCTTGAATGGTCAAACTCTTATCTCCATCTAGCATAAAGGTAAATATCTCATGCTCTTGATACTGCTGCCGATAATCATCAAAAGAATCAAAGAGCATGAAATTCATTTTAAATAAAGCCCCCATAGAAGAACGGACCGTTTTAGGGTTAAAGATATCTGCTGCAGGCAGAATAATTGCCAAATCGTAGATCCCAAAACCCACCGCTGTCCTGATAATGGTTCCAAGATTCCCCATGTTACTGGGATTGACTAATACAATATGAGCCTTGTCAGAACGTAAGGTTTCACTATATTTATCAAAAACCCCTGCCACAAAACAATTCTCTTTATCACTGATTTTATTTAATAATTTGTCATTGATTTCATAAGGGATTTTTCTATGGGCACATAGTTTCATTAATTTTTCCTGATCGGTATAAGTAGAATGAATAATCACCTTACGTACTTTTTCTGGTTTTGAAAGAAGCATTTCGTATGTTGGAAATGCTCCAAGAGTATAGGAATAATCAAAATGTTTCTTATAAGGTTTAATCGCTTGTTCAGACATAATATGGTTTCACTTCTTTACATTCATTATATTTTTCTTCCCATAAATACCAANGCTAACATGCCAGGTCCAGTATGAGATCCAATGACCGGTCCTATTTTTGATATAATAACATCCTTCACTAAATTCTTACTACGGATGATCCTTTCCAACTCCATGGCTTGCTGTAGATTATCCCCATGTCCAACGATAACCGTTTGGCTGGCCAAGTCTACTCCTTCTGTTTCCATTTTGGAAACCAGAAAATCCAACTCTGCTTTTGAGCCACGGATTTTTGATACCACTGTCAGTTTTCCCTCATCATCGGTACTTAATACCGGTCTTATTCTTAAGGCTGTACCCACTACAGCTTCAATGGAAGTAACCCTTCCACCTCTTCTTAAGTAATATAAATCTTTTACTGTAAACCAATGACGAGAATATAATCGGTTTTCTTCCACCCAAGTCTTAAGTTCATCAATGGATAAACCCTTTTCCTTTTGCAGGGCTGCTTGATATACCAGTAATCCTTCCCCAATTGATGCACATAGAGAATCAATACAATAAATGGTTCTATCCGGATATTGCTCTTTTAAATCGTTGATTACTAGCTGAGCCGCATTATATGTACCGCTAAGGCCAGAAGAAAAAGCGATATATATTATGTCTTGTCCCTGTTCTAGTATTGGTAGAAAGGTATCGTAAAAAACGGCTGGTGTGATTTGTGTGGTTTGTGAAATTGCCCCATTTTTTAACTTCCCATAAAATTCTTCAATGGATAACTCTCTTTCATCTGGGTAATGATTGAAATTAGTTTGATCAATATTAACTCCCATGGGAATTACATGAATCCCATATTCTTCAATTAAACTCGCAGGTAAATCTAAGGTGGCATCGCTAACAATAACGTAATCTCCCATTACTAATCTCCTTTAATCCTTATGATTCCTCAATCTTGGTCTATTCTAACCTAACCTTTCATGAATCATACTTTTAATAATATTTTACTTGATATAAATATATATTTCAAGTTGCATTGTTCTTCTCTAAATTTATTTTTTAAGCTTAAGCTAATGCATTCCACCCTTATTCTTCTCTTAAATTAGTAATTCCGCCACAATCATAACAAGAGGAATGGTAATAACCGATAGTACCGTGGTGACTGCAAACATTTCAGACGCATATAAATAATTCTTTTTATAGCGGATGGAAAAAAGATTAATTGTAGCACCGGTTGGACAGGCTGCCGCTAACACTGAAGTCAATAAAACTTCTCTTGATAAATCGAATAGACTAAAGATTAGCAACATGACCACCGGTATAAAAATCAATTTTAAAAATGAGATGTAGTAAATTCTTAATTTCCCAAGCAATTTAACAAGATTGGCCTGAGCAATGGTAACCCCGGCTACCATCATGGCCAAAGGTGTGTTCATATTTCCAATGTAACTCATGGCTTCCACTAGGGTTTCTGGCAACTGAATTCTTAGAACAAATAATAAAAACCCAGAAATAGTGGCAATGACTGAAGGGGACACAAAAGCCTGGACAATTGTCCTCCGATCCTTTTTTCCTGAGACAGATATCACGCCATGAGTCCATACAAAAAGATTAAAGATAGTCATATAGGCTGTTATATAAAATACCCCTTCACTTCCAAAAATTCCGTTCACTAAGGGAATCCCAATAAATCCACAGTTTGAATAAATTACAGCAAACCGTTCCAATACCCCGTCTTCTGGTTTATCTTTCTTTCTGATGATTCGTTTGGCTATGATAATTGCTAAAACATGAGTTATGGTGGCTAAAAGTAAGGATATGAGCAAACCTTGTAGCAGCGTATCTTCAAACTCCCTTTGATAAGAAAGGAAAATCACCAATGGATTCACCAGCATGAGAACCAAATCCGAAAGATATTTGTTCATTTCTTTATTAATCAATTTTATTTTATAACATATCGATCCCACAATCATAATAAAAAGCATAATTAAAATCTGATTAAATACAGTAACTGCTGTTGTTGTCATCTTGTCACTTCTCCTCTTTTTATGTAATAAGACTCCAGTTTATTATGCACTTATTTGTATCTCTTATCAAGTGGAAGTTTTCATTGCCAAAAAGCCTTGATTATATTAATTTATCATGGTAGAATTTAGACAATCAAGATTGAACAAAAATTTTAAAAAACTATTTATATTGCAAGTTAAATGGTAATTAATGAGGGAGTAGTTTGCATACATTATTGTATATTGTATGTGGCAAGTCAACATAATGATTCCATCTTCCGGAGTCTGGCTTTCCTTAATGAACGAGACTCATGTATGGTACTTAACGCCCATACATGAGTTTTATCTTTGTAAATGGTTAATACCATACTGTAATACAAATAGCAGAAAGGAAAACAAGATGGATTTTTTTACAATAGTACTTCTAGCCCTTTGTNTAGCTTCCGATGCTTTTGCAGTTTCCATCACCAACGGAATGTGTAGCTGTTATATCAATAAGAAAAACGCTCTTGCAACAGCCCTAACCTTTGGATTTTTCCAAGCCCTTATGCCTCTTCTTGGTTTTGTTCTAGGTCAGACATTTACAGATGTTGTTGGTCGTTTCCAGCATTGGATCGCATTGTTTTTACTGGGTGCCATCGGAATTAACCTGATTGTAGAGGCAATAAAAGAAGGCAAGAACCCAGAAGAAGTCAATTGCAGTAAGAATGTATTCACTATAAAAAATCTAGTCCTACAAGGCATAGCAACCAGTATTGATGCCCTAGCAGCTGGAGTTAGTCTAGCAGTGATGGATATTAACATTATATACGCCACTGGCCTTATAGGTATCATTACCTTCCTTTGTTGTGCCATTGGAATCTATATTGGCAAGAAATTTGGTAACCTCTTAGGTGTCAGAGCCAGATTGGTCGGAGGCTTAATTCTTATAATCATTGGTTTAAAAATATTTATTGAGCATTAAATAGCTATATAATTGAGGTCATAAGCGAAACCTATCCTTAAACCTTGATATGAAATCATACTTTCACGAAAGGTTTACAGTTATCACAGAAAGGAGAACTGATATGAGCTTTGAACAATGCTTTATTCAACTTCCAAAAATAGAAACCAGTCGATTGCTTCTTCGTCAGATTACGGAGAGTCCTGAGGATGGTAGAGATAGTTTGGAGTTTATCAACGATTACAGTGTCTACCGTTTTTGGGGTGTATACGATGAGGCAAATGATACCAATGGACGTCGAAGACCCAAGAAGAAAATTAAATTAGACTACCATTATAAGGCTACCATGAAGGANTATAAAGCAAAAAGGGAATTAACCTGGTTAATGGAGTTAAAGGAAACCGGAAAAATCATTGGAGAAATTGTTTTATATGATTTTAGATTAAATAAACAAGCTGATATTGGATANCGAATTAATAAAGACTATTGGGGACTAGGATTTGCTCCTGAGGCAGGACAAGCTGTTCTTAAATTTGCCTTTGAGGTTATGGATTTAGGGCGGCTTCAAATCAGATGTTTTACCAATAATAATGGCTCCATTCGAGTTGCCCAAAAGCTAGGATTTGTACAAGAAGGACTTATTCGAAAAGGCGCTATCATCAATGTAATTACGGATTATTATATCTTTGGTAAATTAAAAGAAGAATATCAAGACTCTCCTATACCTGATTCCCAAGCAAAGATCATTCTTCCAGAGGCTTGGAACGAAACGATTATAGAGGATTCTAATAGCTAATCATCACAGTGTATCTCCTTGTCAAAATTCATAGATATAAAATTAATTTGAGTAATTAAAAAACAAGGAATAAAGATAT
>JGI24708J26588_10003623_pt1 | contig 11066 bp, 11 predicted proteins | sample BioPla1DNA2_FD_26588 | JGI IMG/M metagenome (IMG submission 26588) | reverse complement strand
GAGATTTCGTCAAAGGGTAGTTAAATATGCAATTAAGCATGATAATAATGCTAAGGCAGCTAAAAGATATCATACTAGTCGACAACAAGTTCAGCGTTGGAGGAAGAAATATGATGGGACTGTGAAGTCACTAGCAAATAGAAGTAGAAAACTACAGTTTCATCCTAATCAGCATACACAAGAGGAACTGGACTTAATAAGGCATAAGCATAGGTATCATCGTCATGAGGGGTACGCCCAGGTTTATCGTAAGTTAAGAGATGCAGGATATAAAAGAACTTATGACTCTATGTGTAGGCAGATAAGAAAAATGAAATTAAATGTAACAAAGAAAAGAAAGAGTTACCCTAAATCTACTTATGGTAAAAACACTGCAACTTATCCAGGAGAGCGAGTACAAATAGATGTAAAGTATGTTCCAAATGAATGTATTGGTTTTGCAAGCCATCATAGTAGATACTACCAAATAACAGCTATTGACCAATATTCTAGAAAAAGATATCTAGAATTAGTTAATGAACTTAGCACATATAGTGAGCCTGTAAAATATTTTGTGTAAACTGTATAAATAGTACTCCTCCTTGTAATTACTGGTATTTTACCTATCCCAATTATTAACTGTTGGTTGAAAGTCAAAATCAAAGTCGTCTAGAGTTTTTAAAATAGGATGTCATTCCGAATCAATGTGAGAAATCTTGGGGTAAAAACAAAGAGCACTAAGGCTTCAGCTGATTTAAAATCACCAATAAATATAAATAAACAACCCTAATACTCCTTTTTATGATATGATACTAATCATATAGAATTATACTCTGATCCAAATAATGGAGGTTAATTATGAAAAGATATATAATTACAACTGAAAGTGGCTCAGATCTATCCAAAGAAATAATCGATCGCTATAATATACAAGTTATTCCGATGCATGTAACAATGGAAGATCAAACCTATCCTGATGGTAGTTTTGATGTTCAGAAGGTTTTTGATTATTATGCAGAAACGGGAAAACTACCCCAAACATCTGGTTCTACACCTCATGATAATACCCAGGTTTTCAGGCAGATTTTTACTAAGTATCCAGATGCATATATAATCCACATTGCATATTCAGCAGTCACGACTGTTTCATTCAATGCGGCAATTATTGCAGCTCAAGATTTTAAAAATGTCTACCTTGTAGACTCCAAGAACGTATCTATAGGTGCAGCTGCTATTGTTAAAGCAACTGCTCAATTTATTGAAGATAATCCTAATGCAAGTCCTGAAGCAATTATTGCTTTTGTCGAAGATATTAGAGAACGCACCCATATGGTTTTTCTACCTAAAACACTTCTTTATCTAAAAGCTGGTGGCCGTGTATCAAATCTAGCTTTTTATGGGGCAAACTTATTGAAAATTCATCCATCGATTATATTAAAAAATGGATACTTGGTCTCTGGGGGAAAATACCGTGGATCTTTTGATAGCTGTTTAAAAAAGATGGTTAATACCTTTTTCAAAAGCTATAACATTGACCCTGATACAGTTCTAATAGTAGGTGCTCCCAGTGTCGAAGACAATCAGAAAAAGATAATTTATGACCTCCTAAAAGAAAACGGTATTCAAAAACCTAGGTGGATGAAAGCGGGGTCAGTGATTTCAAGTCATGGTGGTCCTGGTGCAATTGGTATCGCAGGGATTGAAAAAGTAGTTGATTGTTAATATTCATGCCAGACACTTAGGATATTAACTTATTAAGTAAATTAGCACATTTTATTAAACAAGGGGAAATTATAAATATTATTTTCCTACAAAATATTGACACTGTCCTTATTTAGAATTAGTCTTGACTTCCATGGGATTATAGCCTATAGTTTTATATATGCGGGGGGACTACATAGTAGTTGAGAAGGTAAAACCTGACCCTTTGAACCTGTTGGTTAATACCAGCGTAGGGAGGCAAATCACGTACGAAATATGTATATGATTAGGGTGCTTCTCTGTATAAGAGAGGGACCCTATTATTATTTAAGAGGGAGTTATTAAATATAAAAATGAATATTGTTAATATTTTATTTGTGGGGGGACTACATAGTAGTTGAGAAGGTAAAACCTGACCCTTTGAACCTGTTGGTTAATACCAACGTAGGGAAGCAAATCACATACAAAATATGTATATGATTAGGGTGCTTCCCTGTATAGAGAAGCACCCTAATTTATTTATATATACACAAAGGGAAAAAAGGAGGAATTGTAATGAAAAAAGTACTTAGTATTGCAGGGTCAGATTGTAGTGGAGGAGCTGGAATACAGGCAGATTTAAAGACATTCTCGGCACATGGTGTTTTTGGAATGAGTGTCATTGTTTCAGTAGTAGCAGAAAACACAAGTCGTGTTATAGATATCCAAGACATTACTTCAGATATGATCGAAAAACAGATTGATGCAATATTTGAAGACATCGAAGTTGATGCTGTCAAAATTGGTATGTTATCTACAAAATCTTGTATGAAAGCAGTAGCAAGAAAGTTAGAGGAATATAAGCCAAATAATGTTGTAATTGATCCTGTAATGTATGCAAAAAACGGTTGTGCTCTCATGGATCCTAATTCTATAGATACATTGATTCAGGTTGTACTACCCTATGCTAGTTTACTCACACCAAATATCCCGGAAGCTGAAAAGATTTCAAACATAAAAATCAGTAATACAAAGGATATGGAAACAGCTGCTAAGATTATTTATGATATGGGCTGTAAAAATGTTCTTATAAAAGGTGGTCATGCTGTTGGGGATGCAGTGGATATTTTATATGATGGTAGAGAATTTTATGTATTTGAAAGCCAACGTATAGATACAAAGAATACCCATGGTACAGGATGTACATTTTCATCAGCCATTGCTTCTAATCTAGCTCTGGGCATGGTTATGGTTGAAGCTGTAGAAAAAGCAAAAAAATATATTACCACGGCAATTAAACATTCATTAAACATTGGTAAAGGTCATGGACCGACACATCACTTCTATGATTTGTATAAAAATGGCTTAAATATTAAGAAAAACGAAGGAAATTTATAATGAAAGAAGAAAATCAAAAGGTATCCACTTTTAGTCAAATATTATTATGATTTGGTGTAGCAAAATATTAATCACTCCTGCAATATAAGTAATATAATTTTATGGTTTATTGGATTTATCGGCTATCGCTTACTTATTGCCTTATAATTTCATTATGGGAATAAGATTTCCCGTAAGGCTGATAATTGGTGCCATATGTTTCATTATAAATAAAAGAAAGGTTGGAAATAGAAATGAATCACTTAATTAATGCTTGTACAAACTTGCTAGATGAAATTAGGGAAAAGAATCCACTTATTCACAATATTACTAATTATGTGACAGTAAATGATTGTGCAAATGCTGTTTTGGCCATTGGGGCATCTCCCATTATGGCAGATGATAGTGGAGAAGTAGAGGAGATTGTTTCAATATCCTCTGCCCTTGTAATTAATATAGGGACCTTAAACCAGCGTACCATTTCTTCTATGATTATGGCAGGTAAAAAAGCTAATGAGCTTAATATTCCTGTGGTTTTAGATCCAGTTGGTGCAGGTGCTTCCAGATTACGAAATCAAACAACACAACAAATTCTCTCCCAGGTAAAAATAGATGTTATTCGTGGAAATTTATCAGAAGTCTGTTTTTTAGCAGGATTGAATGCTTCTACAAAAGGTGTTGATTCAGCTTTAACAGATGAAAAAAATGATGCAGTAGGCATTGCAAAATTGGTTTCCGATAGATACTCATGTGTTGTAGGAATTACGGGAAAGGTGGATGTCATTTCAGACGGGATTAGAGTTGCTAAAATAAGGAATGGTCATAAACTTCTTTCTAANGTAACNGGCACAGGATGTATGACATCTGCCCTTGTAGGGAGTTTCTGTGGTATAACAAGAGATTATTATACAGCTACAGTTGTTGGAATTGCTACAATGGGGGTTTCTGGAGAGATTGCATTTGAAAAATCAGGGGTAATGGGAACAGGTAGTTTTCACATTAGTATTATTGATGTTTTATCAAATATGAACAGCACAATTTTTTTGGAAAGGGGGAAAATAGATGAAATCAAATATTGATTATACACTTTATCTCGTAACAGATAGGGAAATTATGAGTACAGAAAAATTAGAGATTGCGGTGGAGCAAGCTATTTTAGGTGGTTGTACAGTGGTACAGCTTAGAGAAAAGAACTGTTCAACTCTAGAATTCTTTGAAATAGCTAGTCAGATAAAGAAGGTTGTGGATAAATATAAGGTTCCCTTGATCATTAACGATCGAATAGATATAGCACTGGCAGTTGATGCTGCAGGTGTACACATTGGACAAAAGGATATACCAACAAGGGTTGTGAGAAGGTTAATAGGAGATAATAAAATCCTTGGTGTGTCCGCATCTAACCTTGCAGAAGGGATGAGGGCATATAAAGATGGTGCTGATTATCTTGGAGTTGGAGCAATGTTTACCACAGATACAAAAACAGATGCAAGGCTTACATCTATGGATGAACTTGTACGAATAAAAAAACATATTCCACTTCCTATTGTGGCAATTGGAGGAATAAACAAGGAAAACGCCATGCAATTTATCCATGCTGGAATAGATGGACTAGCTGTTGTGTCTGCAATTATTTCCCAACCAGATATTCGGAAAGCTACTATGGAATTAAAACAAGTTTTTCAAGGGAGAACAGATGCAAATGAATTTTAAGGCTGCCATTTTTGATTTGGATGGGACATTACTTGACTCTATGGATATATGGGAAAAAATCGATATAAAGTTTTTACATAGTAGAGGTCTCCCTGTACCTAATAATTATGTGACAGAAATATGTGCTCTTAGTTTTGAGGAAGCTGCCAAATATACCATTGACTTATTTGGATTATCCGAAAGTATTGATGATATTATCAAGGAATGGAACACTATGGCAGCATATGAATATGCAAATAATGTTCCGTTAGCCCCATATGTTAAAGATTATCTTTTTCGCCTAAAAAATTTAGGAGTATCATTAGCAGTAGCAACAGCCTTACCGGATAAATTATATAGTCCTTGTCTTAAAAACAACAATATCTATACCCTATTTGATGTGCTTTGTTCTACTGAACAGGTATCAAGGGGAAAAGAATATCCGGATATTTTTCAATTTGCGGCAAAAAAGCTGGGAGTTGCTCCGAGGGAATGCATTGTTTTTGAAGATGTTCTCCCTGCAGTTAAGAGTGCAAAACAGGCAGGAATGATTGTCTATGGTGTGTATGATAGATATTCCGCACATAGTCGGCATGAAATAGAAATGATTGCAGACGGGTATTTAATAGATTTTCAAAATGCACCATTTCCTAAAAGGGAAGAATAAAGGCAGAGAGTGAAGAAATTGGTATAAAAAATAAGACCAACAGAACTGGAGTGTAGACCTTTTAAAACATTGGCAATACTGTCAATGTTTTTGTGGTTTTTGAAAAAATAAAGACAAGAATTAAAATAACAAATCTAGATAAAATACTCCCTAAAGCAGTTACAAAAGCCCTAAATATGCCTACAATTCCTATTCTCGTATAGAGGGGAGCATTTACAACAAAGGCTTATTTAAGAAATTGTAATAACTATATATTCCTAGTATAATATAGTTAAATGAAATTAGATATCAATTAGAAAGAGGGAGATTATATATTTATTTTAGAAGAGGAATTAATAAAAAACATACATAATAATGATAGGGATAACGCTTTTAAAACCTATAAGAAAATAATTAATTGTTTGCATAATAAATATCCTAGCACAATATGTAATTGCAGATATTTTAAAAATTATTTAATTTCTTTAAATGTTGTTATTTATTCGAGTCTTAAAGTGTATTCCAAAAATAAAAAAGAAATATGTTATTTTAGGCAAAACTTTATGCAGGATATAGAAAAACAAAATTGCATATCAAATATAGTTAAATTTGGTAAGACTTTAATAAATTTTTATTTAGATAATATAAAAATAAGTGAGAATATGACAGAGAATCCAATTGTAAATAATGCTATAAATTATATTTGCAATAATCTATCTAAGGATTTAACATTAGATATGGTTGCTAATAATATACATATAAGTAAAAGTTATCTTTCTTTTCTGTTTCCTAAATATACAGGATATAGTTTTTCACACTGGCTCAGAATGGCTAGGATAAATAGAAGTAAGGAGCTATTAGTACACACCAATTTACCATTATTAGAGATAGCATTGGAATGCGGATTTAATAGTCAGAGTTATTTTTGCAATGTATTTAGAAGAATTGAAAAAATGACACCTAAAAAATATAGATGTTTACAACATATGCAAAAATCAAAAAAACCTTTGTTATAATTACAAAGGTTTTTTTACTCGAAAAGAACTAACCATTAATAGAGATAAAAATATTAATATTATAGGATTTTCATAATATAATATATTGATTTCATATATATTTCTAAACTTTATATCTAAAATCAATTTCAATGCAACTATCATTCCTGCTATAGTTATGGGTAATCCTTTCAAATATCCATCATCCTCAGAAATATTAAATCTGGCTAATCTAAATATGGCAGATCCCACGAAAAACATTGCTGACAGAATTTCCAAAACCTTAAAACATTCAATACTCATAGATCCCCAAAGGACCACAGGAGCTATTCCAAAGGAAACTAAATCACATAGAGAATCAAGTTCTTTACCAAATTCGCTTATTGAATTAAGTTTTCTAGCAGCATATCCATCAAGTTTATCCGTTAATCCTGCGAATAATATTAATTTAGATGCTATTTTGAAATTATTCGTTCCTCCAAGTATACTGATAAATATAGCTCCTAACCCTAGTAGCATATTAATATAAGTAATACTATTAGGCAACATATATTTAATACTAAAGGTTTTATGCTTTTCTTCTAACATAGTTGTCTCCTTTTTGATACAAAAAAAATACTTTATATAAAATAACAATTATTAAACTTAATAAAAATTCAAACCAAAAAGTTATAAATCTAAATACAATTGATATGGAAATAGAAATATCAATTGGGACTCTTTGAATAGTAAGCAAAGTAATCATACAGCTTTCAAAGCTACCAATACTACCAGGTAAAAGTGGAATCATACCTACTACATATGTTAAATAAGTAATAGCTGCCACATTAACAAAACNCATACTAATGCCAAATCCTTTAACTACTAAAAGCATTTTAAAGGCAAANATTATCCAAATTAAGATACCAAATATTAATTGGTAAAGGAAGTTTTTTTTCTTAGATAAAAGTTTTGATAAAACTCTATGATATTCATTTATTCCATTATTTAATTTGTCCCTTAATTTTGGTGTAATAGATAGCTTATCAAGTAAATTATTTATGATATATGGTTTTAAGCAAATCAAAATTAATAATGACAATAAAAGTGTGAAGATTAATACTGCAATGGAAAATAAATACAAATAGTATTCATATTCACTTCCCAGTGTGATATTAAACCATATTAAACTTATCAATGTTAAAAACAAAAAACTTAATAAACTGATGGTTTTTTGAAATCCTACTATGACACTGGCATTAGATGTATCTATACCCAAAGTATTTTTGAGTTCATATACTCTGGCTAATTCTCCACCCACCTTAACACCTGGAGTTATGGAGTCTACAACATTACCCTTTATATTGACTAGAAAGACATCTTTAAAGGACACTTTTCGTCCAGTCAATGCTATTACAGATTTCCATTGCATGGCAAGAAGAATCATGGTCAGAATTTGAAGCCCTGATGTTATAAATACTATACTAATTGGAACAGATTTAATATTTAGTACTATATCTTTGAATTCTTTACTCATTAGTAGTGAAAAAACAACCATTATGCCTAAAATTAATAATATATTTTTAAATATCTTTTTTCTCATATTTTTACTAACTAGTTTTTAACCATAATTAATACTTTTTCCATAGTATTTGCTCTATTACTTAAATAACAATTACTAATATATTTAGAGTTATTTATGGTGAATTCATCTGAAATATTGGAATAAAAAAATCTTAAAAATTTTTTAGGCATACGTATAACTACTCTATTACCATATATTAGATTATTCCATATATGTTTAGCAACTTTTTCTTTTGGAGAAACTTGTAAAGCAATATGAACCACATCATAAGGATTCAAATCTACATTCTGACCATCTTTTCTAATGACTTTAATCTTATTATCAAGTCCAAGTCTATGAATTACACTTCTGGCCTGATGGACTGCTTTATTATCTGTATCTATAACATCTACAAAGGCATTAGTCTGATTTACTATTTCTATGGCAGTGGAAGGGATGGACCCACCACCAATACATAATACTCTATCCTTTTCTTGTATATCTGCCAGCTGTACTTCCTGTTTTACTATGTTTTTATAATATATGCTATATAAATTAATCAAAAAATTAAAGCCTGAAAACTTGTTTTCAACCCATTTTGTACAAGTACTTATCATTTTAACTCTCCTATCAAAACAACCTAATTATGATTTGTCCCAATTGATTAATTATTCCTGCAAATAAAAACGCTGATGCAGTAGTAATTAATCCAATGTATATAGCTACTTTTAATGAGAACTCTTTTGCCAAGACTCCAAATACGGACAAACAAGGCAAATAAAATAAAGCCAGAACAGCTCCTACAATTAATTGTAATGTGTTCAAACTTAACTCTAATAAAGGTAATACTGCCAATTCTCTTCTTATAATACCTAATAAAAGGGCTAAGCTAGATTCCTTAGGTAACCCTAACCAAGTTTCAACAAAGGGTCCCATCATTTTGCTAAACTGATTCAATATTCCTGTTTCTGCAACTACTGCTGCTATAACAATCCCAATAAGCATTGGGCCTTCAGCATCAACTAGGAAATGTTTCATTCTGATTTTTAATTTTTTAAGAAAAGCATCCTTATCAGGTAATAATAGATTGGGTACTTCTAATAACATAGGTTGACTTTGACCAGGTATTACTTTATTCATTACTATTCCTACAATTAGCATAATGGCAATTGAAATCATATACACAAAAATTAAAGCAGGAATTGATCTATCACCTAAGAGAGCCATAAAAGCACCACTTTGAGAGGCGCAGGGTATAGCAAATGATACTAAGGTTGCTACCATTAATCTTTCCTTATATGTATTTGCTGCCCTTGTACCCACTATAGCAGGTACGGCACACCCATAACCCAGCATTAAAGGTATAATATTTCCACCCTGTATCCCTATTTTTCTAAGTATACCATCGGCTAAAACACCAATTCTAGGAAGATATCCACTATCCTCTAGAAAAGAAAATACTATATAAAACAGTAAAACATAGGGTAATATTAAAGCAAAAGGCCATTCTATTCCAATGATTAGAACACCATATTCACCTACTAATACATTTCTAAAAATACCAGCTGGTATAATCATAGATATTATACTTGTTAAAAAGGGCATAATTACTTTTCTAACTAAAGGAAGAAGCACAACAGCCCTCAAAGCTTTACCTCCACCAACTACAACACCTAATGATAATAAAATAACTAATAGCGCAATTGGTATTCCAGGCCAAGGTTGAATAGTCAAGTTTTCTACTTTTTCTATAAAACTTGGCTCCTTATCAACATGGGTTTGAACTTTATGCACTATGTTTTTAATTTTGTCCCATCTTTCATTTTCTTCTAAAACTTGACTAGGATCTACTTTTGTTCCTGCTAATTTGATGGATTTTAATAATAAATCCATTAGTCCTGTATTTTTTATGGCTATAGTTGGTATTACAGGACCACCTAATTCTTCAGACAATTTTTGCACATCTATACTTATTCCTTGTCTTTCAGCTACATCTATTAAATTCAATGAATAAATAATAGGGATAGGGAACTCCTTAAGCATAAATGCTAAATCAAGATTCCTCTCTAGATGAGTAGCATCTAATACACAAATTATTACATCTGCACCTTCATCGAGTAATCCAACAGCTACTTTTTCTGCTTCGGAAGTGGCTTCCACTGAATATACTCCAGGAACATCGATTAAGATACCTTCATCATTTCCCAGTTTTATATTTCCAACAGTATAATCCACAGTAGTTCCAGCATAATTAGAACTATCCACATGCACCCCTGTTAATTTTGAAAATATTACACTTTTACCCACATTGGGATTTCCCATCAATAAAATTTTTAACCCTTTTTCATTTACAAACTCCTTTGATTCAGTGGAATGACAACTCAATTTGCAATAACCTCCTCAACTAGTATCTCTTTAGCTACTCCATAATCTATAGCTACAGATCTACTGCCAACTTGGACTACAATTGGCCCATTTATTGGTTGTTTACTTTGAACTTTAAATTCTGTGCCCTTCCTAAAGCCAAGCACCTTTAACAAATGAGAGTTAGGTAATTCTTTAACAATATAAGTAGAAAACTTATTTGCATAATTTAATGACATATTAATCCCCCTTTAGATATAAGATTGCAAACAAACTTATTGACAATGATTATCATTGTCTTTTAGCATAGCATATTTTTATACAATACTATTGNAATATATTATGATTTTTTATAAATATATACTGATTTAAATTTTTAACATAAAAGGATTGAAAGAGGGAGGACAGGGCACTGAAGAATAAAAAATTAGCATATATTAAGCATTGAAAGATTAGCTATCGTGGAATTTGAATAGTATAAAGACATTAGATTTTGGTAAAGTGCTAGTTATGGATCCACTTAGATTGTCATAATATTTATTACCTTTATAATAACAGTTGGATTTTTAAATCAATCATATAAACTAATGAGATTATATGGATGTGTTCCTATTGGGCTTTATAGTGAAAAAATAAAAAGGGGATTTAATATGAACTAATTTTGATAAGGTCTATATGGAGGTAATAGGATAATAGGACCTATTTTATATGTTTATAAAAATAAATAAAATTTAATTATATAATATGATATACAATTATGTCAATATAGTATTTGGTTATTCAGCAAACATAT
>JGI24708J26588_10003618_pt1 | contig 11078 bp, 7 predicted proteins | sample BioPla1DNA2_FD_26588 | JGI IMG/M metagenome (IMG submission 26588) | reverse complement strand
ACTGATTAACAAAAAAGAAGGCAAATCAAGGATGTAATTTCTTACCACTAAAAAGCGTACCGGCAACCGCCGGTTTTTTTTGTCACTTTAAAACTTTAAATCTAGGTTATTTGTTAAGTAAAGTTAAAGGCTTTTGAAATTCTTTAATATCGACAAAATATTACAGACTTTGCGTGAACTTTGTTTTACAATGTCCAATAAATGCGAGGAGTTGCAACAATCTAATTGTTCGCACAACTTAGAAAATATCAAAACATTTGCCGGAAAGTGACCCCTCGCTATTATCGTGCCCAAAAGCCATCTCTGGTTTTATTTTTCTGTCCAAGTGCAACTTCATCTGTGCAAAAATTATATCTATTCAGTTTATAGATTAGAGAAAATTATTGTCCACAGATAACGGGGTCAAACAAGCCACAAAAAGTGAGGTGATGTTTTTGTTGTCTTGATGTAAAAACCGGATACGAAATGGTCACATGAGATTTGCGCGGATATGATGCATATTATCCGCCCCATACTTTTGCAGCTCTATTCGAAAACAAACAAAAATCATTGTGAGGAGGAAACACTATGAAAAAAGTATTCGTACTTGTCATCGCCATAATATTGGCGCTGACTACCGTTGCATTGGCGGAAGAAACGACTGTCTATGTAACTGTAAGTGTTGACGGCCAGCTTGTAGTTGCCGCACAGCCCGTCTCCCCTGCGGAAATGACTGTGGAGGGAGCACTAAAGGCAGCCCACGCCGCATTTTACCCGGGCGGAGAAAGCGGTTATGAAAGCGGCATCGATCCGATGTGGAACATGTTTTTAATCTCTAAAGCATGGGGCATTAACGCTACTCCCTTCGTCATCCTAAACGATGCGCCTCTGGGTGCTCCGTCAAACCCGGGGACAGCCGATGTTACACCGATTAAAGCCGGTGACAACATTATTATGTCTGTCTCCAGCGACCCGACGGTGCCGGCTCTGGCAATTTCTCTCACGGCTTTAGTGGAAGACGATACGGTAACAGTAAGAGCAACCAACTGGGTACTTGATTTTACTACTTTTACTTATAGTTCTGTTCCCTTTGCCAATGCCGAAGTTATTGACCCGGACACCGGGACTTCCCTGGGTACAACGGATGCCAACGGCAGTCTCACCATTTCTATTCCGGCAAGCGGCATAGTAGCCATTAACGGTCTGGCAGCTATCCCCGCAGACGGCTCTTCAGCTTCAATTCCTGGCGGGACAGACTCTCCTGCCGCGCCGGCGGCACCGGCAGATCCTGCCTCTCCGCAAACACCGGCACAACCGCCTGCTGTACCGGAAGAAGATTACTCCCTGACCAGTGACAAGCTTTTAATGCAAATAGTCATCTGGGGAGTTATTTTGCTTGTACCAATTTTTATTGTCATTATGACCATCGGCAGGAAACAGGAAAATATCTACGAGCAAAAAAGCCGGAAAATATCTTAAGCAGAGTTTGAAGAGCAGAAGATTGCTGTTTCTGTAGTAAAAATATTTTTTGGGGGATGGTTGAAGACTATGAAAAAAATTATTAATATGCTCAAACAAATCTGGAGGCTGGCAGTTCCTTACTGGCTCAAGTCAGAGGAGCGTGTTGGCAGCTGGCTGCTGCTATTGGCTAGTCTCTCCATTATGATTTTAACTGTAGCAGCTTCAGTGCGTATGAACACATGGTATCTCGACTGGACCAATGCCTATGTTGATGTAAACTATCCATTATGGAAGCAGCAGCTGTGGGTCTTTCTCACCGTCGGCATCGTGATGACATTTGGTGCAGGTTTCAGAAACTATATTGACCAGTGGATTGCCATCCGTTGGAGAAGGTGGATGACTTCCGAATTTATTGACAACTGGATGGAAGATTTCAACTACTACAGAATGCAGTTTACCAAATCAACTGACAACCCTGACCAGCGCATTTCTGAAGATGTCAAGGTTTTCCTTGATTACACCTGGATGTTTACTTTTAACTTGCTGCAGCAGGTTTTAACACTGGGCTCCTTTCTCGTTATTTTGTGGAACCTTTCCAATAACATTCCTTTGATGCTATTCGGTAAAGATTGGTCTTTCCCCGGGTATTTCATTGTCATAGCTTTACTGTGGGCAGCCCTGGGAACTTTCCTCTCACATACATTCGGAAAAGCTTTAATCGGTTTAAACTACAACCAGACAAGATACGAAGCTGACTTCCGTTTTTCACTGGTTCGTGTGCGTGAAAACAGTGAGCAGATTGCCCTTTTAGGCGGCGAAAATGTTGAGCATTCACAACTAATGTCCATTTTCAACAACGTTATCGCCAACAATTTTAGAATTATGCTGCGGAGAATGAAATTAAGCATTGTGTCTGTAGGCTTTGATATGGCGGACGGTGTAGTCATTTCCGTACTCTTGGGGCCATCCTATTTTATGGGTGCGATACCCGGCGGATACGGTGCCATCATGCAGATCTCACAGGCATTCTCCACTGTTTTAACTACTTTTAAATTTTTTAAACAAATTTATGAGCAATTGGCTCATTGGAAAGCCGTCATCAACCGTCTTTGCGGTTTCCTGGACAGCCGTGAAGAAGCAGCTGAAATTACACGTCAATCCAGAATTGAAATTGAAGAACAAGATACAGAAGAAATACAAGTACCACAAATGGATATTTTCCTGCCTAACGGTCAGTTACAAGTGACAGCAAAAGATATGGCCTTTAAGAAAGGTGAAAAAGTACTGATTAAAGGAAAAACAGGTGCAGGTAAAACTACACTCTTTAGAGTCATTTCCGGCATCTGGCCTTTCGGTAAAGGTAAAGTTATTGTACCAAAAGGCAAAAAAGTCATTGTCCTGCCGCAAAGACCGTACCTGCCCATCGGCACACTGGCAGAAGTTATCAGTTATCCGGAGCCGCCTGAAAAGTACAGCCGCGAGGAAATGGAACAGGTACTACGCGATGTTGATCTTGGCCAGTTTGTAGACAGGCTGGATGAAGAAGCTCACTGGTATCGTGTCTTTTCCGGCGGTGAACAGCAGAGAGTCGGTATTGCCCGCGCCATGCTTTACAAACCAGATTATCTCTTCTTTGATGAAGCAACTGCCTCAATGGACGAGCCTTCAGAAGAAGTTCTATACAAAATACTGTTAGAACGGATGCAAGATACAACTATTATTTCCATCGGCCACCGTTCTTCACTGGAGAAATTCCACGAGAGACTAATTGTTGCCGAACCGCAACCCAGCGGCAGCTTTATGTTTGTAGATTCGGGCAGAGACGAGACCCCTCCTGCTGGCGATGAGGCAGCTTCTCAAAGCAGAGCATAATTAATGTGGAGTGCTGCAAAGTTTTCTCTTTTGCAGCACTCCGTTTATTTTTTTCTGCTGATATTCATAGATATAAATGTAGGTCGCAACTTTTTCAATAAAAAGAATATATTGAATTTTTTTATATTAGAAAGGAAAAAAGGAACTTTTGTGGAAATTACTTATAGGTGCAAAGATATCACCGGTGGTATATTTGTATCGACATGTTTTGGCACACCTTTTAACAACTTTAACTTTGCTTAAAAATTTAGGCAACGTAAATTCAGCAGGATACCCCTACGAATTTTAGCAGGGTAATCTCACCAAACATGCCCTTTTCTACTAAAGGTCATAGTATCACTGCGACAGCCGTTTTCGCAACTTTCTGATTTGTCGAAAGTTTTGGGTAGTGTAAACACATTACTTAAAAACTTAAATCAAATTTAAAGAAATGTCTGCAGTGAGGTGAGGCTATTTGCTTGTATAGGGGTATTTTTAATTTTGCTGCCAAAAGAATCCAAGACCCTTTTAAAAAACATGCCTAATAAAATCTACTTTTAGGAGGATACCTGATGAAAAAAGCACTCATATTTTTCATTGCTGTCATGATGTTGATAGCAATGACTTCAGTTGCCTTGGCAGAAGAAAACACTGTCTATATAACTGTTAGCGTTGACGGTGAACTGATAGTTGCTGCTCAGCCCGTCTCCCCCGCGGAAATGACTGTAGACGGCGCTCTGAAAGCAGCCCACGCAGCTTTTTTCCCAGGTGGAGAAAGCGGCTATGAAGCAGGCATTGATTCTATGTGGAATATGTTTTTAATCACGAAAGCCTGGGGCGTTAACACAACCCCATTTGTTATTCTTAACGGCGCACCTCTAGGGGCTCCGGAAAACCCAGGCACTGCTGATATTACCGCAGTCAAAGGCGGAGACAATATCATCATGTCCCTCTCCAGTGACCCGGCAGTACCGGCACAGGCAGTTGCTTTAACAGTTTCTGTTTCCGGTGATTCAGCCACTGTTACCGCAACCGAATGGATCCTGGATTTTACAACCTTCAGTTATAGCTCTGCTCCTCTGGCAAATGCTGAAGTCATTGACCCGGAAACAGGCGCATCTTTAGGTGCAACTGATGCCGAAGGTAATATCACTGTTCCCGCTACCGGCGTAGTTGCAGTAGGCAATGTAGCTGCCATCCCCGTTGACGGCGGTGTTAGCTCAGGTGCTGATGATCCGGCAGCAGCACCTGTTCAACAAGAGGAAGAAGCTTTGCCTGTCTTTGAAGGTGACGTACTTTTACAGATAATGACTTTCGGCGGATTAGCCATTTTTATCCCCGTCATCTTTGCCATCACTTTCATAGGTAAAAAACAAGAAAACATACATTGGCAAAAGAGTAGAAAAATTTAATCCGGCGGGAAAGTGCGAGAGTTTAATTATATATATGGAGGTTTATGACGACAATGAGAAAAATTGTTCGCGCGATAAAACAATTATGGAGATTGGCGGCCCCATACTGGCTCGAATCTGAAGAACGTCTTGGCAGCTGGCTGCTTTTGATTGCTGACGTACTCCTAATGGTTGTTTCCGTTATCGCATTAATCCGTATTAACGCTTGGTATTCTGACTGGACAAACGCTTATGTTAATGTTGACCGTCCCTTGTGGAACCAGCAACTCATTATTTTTGCCCTCTTCGCCGGGGTTTCCACCATTAGTGGCGGACTCAGGCATTATCTGGACCAATGGATAGCCATTCGCTGGCGCAGGTGGATGTCTTCCCGCTTTATTGATAACTGGATGACAGATTTTAACCATTACCGCATGCAATTTACAGGTAGCAAAATTGACAACCCGGACCAGCGGATTGCAGAAGATATCAACCGTTTCCTTGATTTCACCTGGAGATACACTTTTCAGCTGTTCCAAAACCTTTTAACATTGGGCTCCTTTATTGTAATTCTGTGGAACTTGTCTGCCACAATTCCTATGATTCTTTTTGGCAGAGACTGGTCTTTCCCCGGTTACTTCATTGTCATTGCCTTCATCTGGTCAGTTATCGGCACCTACGGTGCACACTTCTTTGGTAGAGCTTTAATCGGTATCACTTATGACCAGACAAGATATGAAGCTGACTTCCGTTTTTCACTGGTCCAAATTAGGGAGAACAGTGAGCAAATCTCCCTGCTTGGCGGTGAACAAGTAGAACATACACGTGTCATGGAGATTTTTAACAACGTTATTGCCAATACTTTCAGAATGGCAATGCGGCGGATGAAACTACAATTTATCACTTTAGGCTTTGCTTTTGCCGATGGTGTCGTCATTTCCATTCTCTTGGGACCTGCCTATTTCCTGGGAGCAATCCCCGGCGGTTACGGTTCCATCATGCAGATTGCCAACGCTTTCCAACAGGTACTCCTGACCTTTAAGTTTTTCCAAACCATCTACGCCGACCTCGCCGTCTGGAAAGCTGTTATTAACCGTCTTGTCGGTTTCCTTGACAGCCACGAAGAAGCTGAAAAGATCACACAAGCATCCAATATTGTCATTGATGAACATGATGCTGACAATGTTCATATTCCCAAAATGGATATCTTCCTGCCAACCGGTGAATTACAAGCTGTAGCACAAGATCTGGCCTTTAATAAAGGTGAAAAAGTACTGATTAAAGGGAAAACAGGCGCCGGTAAAACAACTCTCTTTAGAGTCATTACAGGTATTTGGCCTTTTGGTAACGGTAAAGTTTTAATACCTAAAGACAAAAAAGTTATCGTCTTACCACAAAAACCGTATCTACCCATTGGAACCCTGGCAGAAGTTATCAGTTATCCCGAGCCGCCTGAAAAATACAGCCGTGAAGAAATGGAGCAAGTATTGCGTGATGTTGACCTTGGTCAGTTTGTAGATAGATTGGATGAAGAAGCTCACTGGTATCGTGTTCTGTCCGGTGGTGAACAGCAGAGAGTCGGAATTGCCAGAGCCATGCTTTATAAGCCGGATTATCTCTTCTTTGATGAAGCTACGGCAAGTATGGACGAAGATTCAGAAGAAATCCTGTACAACATGCTCTTAGAGCGGATGAAAGATACTACCATTGTCTCCATCGGCCACCGTTCATCTCTGGAGAAATTCCACGAAAGACTGGTGGTGGCTCAACAGCAGCCTGAAGGCAACTTCGAATTTGTTGACGTTACCAACTCCTGGACACCTCCCGGGGCTGATGATGCCGCCCAAGACCAAGGAGCATAATTTAAGCTATCTAGCAAAAACTCCGGCAGTTCAAAGCTGCCGGAGTTTTTTCGCGAGTAGAGCAGGCAGCAGCTCCGTAATTTGAGCTGCTGCTTTTCGTGGTATGTTAGTAAAACTAAAATAATTACAGGGTTGCCTCCTCTTGGCGGAATTCTTCCGCTATTTTGGCAATTACCTTTTTTTCAATGCGGGATACATAGGAACGTGAAATGCCCAGGCGTTTGGCGATTTCTTTTTGGGTTTGCCGCCGCCCCATGGGCAGGCCAAAGCGCAACGCAAGCACTGTGCGCTCCCTTTTTTTCAGACGGCGAATAATTTTATACAGTTTTGCTTCCAGGATTTTTTTATCTACCTCATCTAAAATTTCTTCTGAATCCGTGCCTAATATATCCAGTAAAGTTATTTCATTTCCTTCTTTGTCTGTACCAATTGGATCCTGCAGTAAGACTTCCGCCTTGCGTTTTGTGACCACACGAAGGTGCATTAAAATTTCATTTTCTATACAGCGGGCGGCATAGGTGGCTAGTTTTGTCCCTTTGTTGCTTTTATAGGAATCAATGGCTTTTATTAAACCAACTGTACCGATGGAAATCAGATCTTCTTGGTCCTCGCCTGTGTTCTCAAATTTTTTGATTACATGGGCTACCAAGCGTAAATTACGTTCAATTAAAACACTGCGAGCCTCCGGATCACCTGCAGCCAGTCTTTCCAGATATTCTTTTTCTTCCTCCGGGGATAGCGGTTGCGGAAAAGAATTATTGTTCAGATAAGAGACCAGCAGGGTGATTTCACGCACAACGGCTGCAATTACGGCAACTATACCAAGCAAAAAAGCACCTCCCATGAGATGTCCTCCTTACAGTATATGCCGCCGTGTGCCAATTGTGTTAAAGTGTTTGTAATTTTCTTACCTTCATACTCTTAAGCCTTCAAATTTTATTCGCTACTGCTGACAGTGCTGCAATTAGTTTTTTATTGTCAGCAGAATTGCGTACTGCCACGCGGGCATAGTGTTGGTTTAAACCTTGATAGTTTCCGCAATCGCGAATTAAAATTTTCTCTTTGATGAGTGCGGCCTGCAGGTCAGGAGAAGGCAAATTTCTCGTTTCCAAAAAAATATAATTTGCTGTGGGCGGAAAAGGATTAATGCCGGGGATATTTTTTAAGGCATCATAAAGCTTNCCCGCCTGCCGGTTCACATAGTCCACAGTTTGTTCTACATATTTCCGGTCGCGTAAGATAAATTGGCCGGCCAACTGGGCAAAAGCATTTACACTCCAGGGGTGTTTTGCGTCAAGTAATTTCTTGTGTAAATGAGCAGGTACAGTTAAAAAACCCAGCCGCAGCCCGGCAATGGCATACATTTTTGTCAAAGAACAAAGCACGAGTACATTTTCCGGAGCTGAGCTCACCATGGTACGCTGCTGCCAGTAGGGATTAAATTCTAAAAAAGCTTCATCAACTACCAGATAGGCTCCGCTTTGGGCACATACTTTGCTGATTGCTAAAATTTCGGGGCGGGTTAAACCGGCTCCGGTGGGATTGTTAGGATTGCAGATCATCACCAGCGCCGGGCGTTTCTCTTTGATTTCTTTGCCGAAGCTGTCCACTTGCAGTATAAAATCATGTTCCCGCTTAAGGTAGTGATAAATGACAGGCCTCCCTGCTGCTTCTGCCGCTGTGGCATATAGTGTAAAGCCGGGTGCCGGAATTAAAACCGGTCCCGCAGGGAGGCAGCGCATAAGATCATAAATTAATTCTCCGGCACCGTTACCGGTCACAACCTCGTGATTAGGCTGATATCTTTCTTTAATGGCAGCAATCAGGCTGCGGCAGGCCGGATCAGGATAAGAGGCAATGACAGCAAAATGCTCCATTAAATATTCTTTTAAGCCCGGAGGCGGCCCTAACGGATTAATATTAGCACTAAAATCGATAATTTGCTCAGCCGCCAGGCCGTAAGCTTCGGCTGCTGTAACCAGGTCACCGCCATGTCCGAAAGGGTGCAGATTTGCTTTTGTGGGCATGAACTAATACCTCCAGTTTTACCTTATCAAGCTTAGACAAAAAACAAGCAGAGCCCGCACAACCAGGCCGCAGGCTAAGAAAATCACGGATGTTACCCGCATCAGTTTCGTGGCTTTTTCAATATCTAAAACTTGAGGCGGACGTCCTTCCGGCCACAAAAGCGGCCGCTTGCTGATCCGCCCAAAATAACTGCTCTGCCCGCCTAAAGTAATATTAAGGGCACCGGCTGTGGTGGCTTCTGCAAAACCGCTGTTGGGACTGGCATGTAAACGGCTGTCACGCCGCATTGCTTTAAAAGCTGCTTTTGCATCGTAGCGCAAACAATAGGCGGCTAAAATCATGGCAGGAGCAGTAAGACGGGCCGGCAGCCAATTGGCCCAATCATCCAAAATGGCTGCGGCGCGTCCAAAATAAAGATAGCGTTCATTTTTATATCCCAACATTGAGTCCATAGTGTTAACGGCTTTATAAAGCATTGCCAGGGGCACCCCGCCTAAAAGCGCATAAAAAATAGGGGCAGTAACACCGTCTATAGTATTTTCCGCCACCGTTTCAATGGTAGCACGAGCAACTTCACCGGCTGACATTTGTTCAGTATCCCGGCTCACGATCATGGCCACAGCCTGCCGTGCCGCCGCCAAATCACCTTTTTTCAGGGGTAAGAGCACTTCTTGGGCAGCTGCCTGCAGTCCCCGTGCTGCAAAAGTTGTTGACAGCAAAATAATGGTTGCCAATATCCCCAAAACAGTATGTACGCGTGTAAAAAGAAAAACGACGCCCCAGCTCACAATAAAGGTTACCAACAATATAAATATCACAAGTAAAATACCGGCAAAAATCTGTCTGCGCGCCGGTTTTGTTGCGTTGTAGAGACGTTTTTCCGCCACAGTGATTAAACGACCTATTTGCACCACCGGGTGCGGGAACCAGTCCGGATCACCGCTTAGTGCATCTATAATAAAAGCAAGCACAATTGTAAACATTTTATCTCCTCCCCGCTGCCGGTTCTGCAGAAAGAAAAAATCAGGCCAACGGCCTGAAGAAAAGCGCAAAAAAATACACGTTTCCCTTAACCCGAGGGCACGATTAAACTTGACACAGGCAGGTTTCCTGGCTCCCGGTCAACATTTCAAAGCGCCTTCCCCGCAGCCTGGCGAGTGGCATTTTGCTTTAAAACTCGCGGTTACAGTGGCGGGACCGCTCAGGCTTTGCACCTGATTCCCTTTATACTCTTACGAGTACCTGCATCAGAAATATCCTGTTTTGTCTCATAGTTTATCAGATCTTGGACGCTTCTGCAACCTTTTTAACCTTCCCTGACAACTGCCTCCATAATTGTCTTAAAAACGGCTGATGCAGTGGCATTTGTCGGCCGCCATTCTTCCACAAAAACTACGGCAACCAACCGGTGTTCCTTTGTCTTGACGATGGCAGCAAACCAGGAGTGACTGTAATCTGCACCGGCCACTTCAGCCGTCCCCGATTTGCCGGCAGCTTGATAAAGGGGACTGAAAGCATATTGCGCGGTACCTTCCTCCACCACCGTGGTGAGCATTTGCTGCAGGTCACCGGCGACTCCGTGTGAGATGATGCGGGCACCATATTGTACGGGAAAATTTTTCACTGTATTCCCGTTTTTATCGATAATCTTTGCTACCAGACGGGGATAAACATCCCGTCCATTATTGGCAATAATGGCCATGATCCGGGCTATTTGCAGCGGAGTAGCAGTAAATTTTCCCTGCCCAAGTGCCATATTGGCCACATCACCACCATAGCGCAGATCACTTATAGTTGGTACAGATCCGGTCGCTTCCCGGCCCAGGGGGATGCCTGTAGGCTGCCCCAGTTTAAAGCGGCGCGCCGCCTCTACAACTACATCTTTACCAAGGCGCAGGGCAAGATCAATGAAATAGCCATTACAGGATTGCGCCAGTGCCGCGTGTAAATCCAGTACGCCATGTGCCGTACCCTGGTAGCAGCGAAAAACTGTATCGCCCAAATCATAGCTTCCTTTACAGATAAAAAGTCCTTCCGGTTCCGGCAATTTTTGCTCCAGAGCGGCGGCAGCCAGCACGACTTTAAAAACAGAGCCGGTGGGGTATTGCATAATTGCTCTGTTTATATAAGGATTGTTAAGTTCCAGTTGCTTTAGTTCCTCGTCGGTAATTCCGCCCTGGTACAGTTTTTCCACCGGCAGACGTGGAAAAGATGCCATAGCCAAAATATCTCCCTTGGCCGGATCTAAAAAAATCACGGCACCTTTTTTGATTTTGCCGGCAGCCTCTCTCTCAACAATCTCCTGCAGTTTGGCATCCAAAGTTGTAACTAGGTTATAAGGGCGGCGAAAATGCCGGTACTGCCATTCCATAATCCCCAGGCCCGGTATTGTCTTCCCCTTTGCATCAACAATTACCCCTATTGCGGAAGGAGTGCCCCATAACTCTTCGTTAAATGAGCGCTCCAATCCGCTGAGGCCGCTTTGTGGCTGCAAAGGGTTGCGGGG
>JGI24708J26588_10003605_pt1 | contig 11100 bp, 12 predicted proteins | sample BioPla1DNA2_FD_26588 | JGI IMG/M metagenome (IMG submission 26588) | reverse complement strand
GAGCCGATAAAAACTCTTACGACCGAAACTACAGGGAGTCTCTGGGAGCATATTCCGTCAGGTGCCAACTCTCTTTTCATCGCCTACCTGAAAGATTTACTTACATCCCCGCCAAGCGAGGATTATAGCGATTATCTACTATCTGAATTTGAAAACAGAGCAGAGAAAGATCTCTCATTACCACGTATGTTTACAAAACTTGGCCCTATTTTAGGGTTAATGGGCACGCTTATCGCAATGAGTCCTGCACTTGTAGGATTGTCAACAGGCGATATTTCAGGGATGGCGTACAATATGCAAATTGTCTTTGCTACTACCGTTGTAGGCCTTGTAATCAGCGCAATTGGCTGGTTGACACTACAATTAAAACAACGCTGGTACGCATCTGAACTCAATCAATTAGAATATGTTGCCAGAACTCTTCAACAAAAAGCCGAAGCCCTATGACAAGAAGACGCAGATCACAAAACGCCTTCAAAGGTGATGATAACGATCCATTGAGCATAGTTGCTAATCTATTTGACGTAGCTATGGTGTTTGCGGTAGCCTTAATGGTTGCAATGGTCATGCACCTTAATATGACGGAAATTTTCACCCAAGAGGATTATACCATTGTGAAAAATCCCGGTCAAGATAACATGGAAATTATCACTAAGGAAGGCAATAAAATTAATAAATACACGCCATCAAAAGATGCCTCTACCGATCAGAAGAAGGGCAGGCGTGTAGGAATTGCCTATGAACTGGAAAACGGAGAGATAATTTATATTCCGGAATAGTCACTTTCGGTGCACAAACTACAATTTGAAAGAAAACATACCCTAGTATATGGCGATGAACCTTGTTATTTTAATAAAACAGCATATGCGGTCAATTTAATAATCCGGAGAAAAAATTATGAAAGAAGAATTTAAAGAAAAGATCAATTGGGGTAAGGTGCGTCTCTTGCTGAAGATAGGTATTCTAGGGGCTGTTATTATATTAATAGGCGATTTGCTTATGGGGTGGGGTGTTAAAGATATGGGGCTATCCGGGATAGAGCAACAGGTCTCTCAGTATCTTACCGTGTCAGACGGTAGAATGTTCTGGTCTTCAATTTTGGGGTTAATTGGCGTTCCCATTGCCTGCGTTGGCCATTTCGGTCTCTATAAGACTCTAAAGCCCTATTCGCGGAAATATGCCAGGTTGTACTTAATAGGAATATTGGGTTTTTTAGCTTTTGCAGGTGCCGGCGTCCACCTTTCTTCTGTGGAATCCGCCTTTTTTTACAAGTATATGACAGCGGTCAGTCCTGAAACTGCTCTCGCAACTTCCATTAAATTTGCATCTTATTTCCTCCTGCCTCTCTATATAACTCTTATATTCTTTTGGATTTTAGTGGTTTATGCGCACATAAAGGCTGTTGTGAAGGGGTTTAGCCCCTATCCTCGTTGGTGTTGGGTTTTCTCTATGCCGGTGGGCACGTTGCTTGTCAGCCTTGTCGCTATTTTTGGCAATCATGCGATAGTTAATGCCCTGATGGTCGGTGCGTTTTCCTTTGGTAATATATGGATGCTGGGCGGACATTTGTTGATGACTGATTTCTAATTAGAGTGTTATGAAAAGGAAGGAAAGAATACGCAACGCTTATCGACTTACGGGCAGCAATAGTTTTTATGACGGTATGATGACTTGTTCTACAATTCCCGGCAGACTGGTTAGTCGTATTGTGTGGGATATGAATGCAGAAGATAGCGCCAATTATCAAGCGCAGGCCTTATCCGGTATTCCGGAGGATTTTTCAGGGCATCTGCTGGAGGTGCCCGTCGGAACGGGTGTGTTGACAATGCCTATCTATCAAACGATGCCGGATGCCCATATTACCTGTCTTGATTATTCGCCGGATATGATGCTCCAGGCGCAGGAAAAAGCGGACAAATTGGGGCTTGATAATATCGTTTTCCAACAGGGAGACGTAGGTGTCTTGCCCTTTAAGGCTGATAGTTTTGATATAGTGCTTTCTCTGAATGGTTTCCATGCATTTCCAAATAAATATGCGGCATATCAAGAGACCTTTCGGGTACTAAAACCAGGTGGTATGTTCTGTGGCTGCTTTTATGTTGCCGGTATCGGCAAAAGAACGGATTGGATTATCCGTCATATTTATCAACCGCTTAAATTCTTTACTCCGCCCTATGAAACCATTGAAAGCCTGGATGCGCGTCTTAAATGTATGTATAGCCAAGTAAACTTTGGTAATGTAAAGTCCATCGCCTGGTTTATTTGTCAAAAATAATCACGACAAGTCAATGCTAAATAGCCGCCGTTAACGATATAGGAGGATGCACAATGTCAAAAAGAGCTACAAATTTTCAAAAGAAATTTATGAGCAGAGTGTTCAGGGGAAAAGGAATTTTTAAACCCCTTAACACGGGATTTATAGATGAGTATGTGGCGTCGGTCAGAGAGTGGGTCGCAAATATTTTCTTTTATACAAAAAACGGGAGCACAATAATGATTGATGCCGGGTATAACTATGATCGTCTGGAAGAAAAAATGTCGTGGCTCAATCTTTATCCCAAAGAGATCAAGCATATTTTAATAACACACCAGGATACTGATCATATGGGAGCGGTAGAAAGGGATAGCGAACTTTTATTCAAACGTGCAACCCTTTATATAGGCGAAATAGAAAATAGGTATCTTACGGGAGAGGTTCGCAGAAAAGTTTTCCGAGGTCTTTACAGGCTCCCAAAAGTTAAAAGCGATAACAAAAAAGTGCTTTTAAAAGATAAAGAGATTATCTATATTTACGATATAAAAATAGAGTGTATCCTCGTCCCCGGACATACCTGGGGTCATCTGGTTTTTTTAATTGACGATAAGTATTTGTTTACAGGAGATACAATCTGGCTTGGTGCCGACGGGGGCTATGCTTTTTTGTCAAATTTGGCGGAAGACAATAAGCTAGCAGTTGAATCACTTAAAAATCTGGAAAGAATTATCAAGGATAAAGGGAAAGAAATAATGGTCATTACCGGACATAACGGTTACACCCGGGATTTGGAGTTTGCTTTTAGGCATATTGATAAAGTATGCAAACCTTTTTCCAGGAAATTCTATGACCCGACGGCGCCTTATGACGGCTATGATGAGTCTGATGACACAAAGGACAATGTAAACGAATTATAAAATTTAAAAATCATGTCGATTGTACTAGAACCGATAGGGACAATTCATACTCCTTTTAAAACAAGGGAGGGAATGCCAATTCAATCAATTGGAGCAAAAGGCGTAAAGGGTCGAATAGAATTAAACGAAGAATTTGTACCGGGATTAGCTGACCTTGATGGATTTTCACATATAATTTTGGTCTATTATTTTCACAAATCTAAAGGTTATGAATTATTAATAAAACCTTTCCTCGATGCTGTACCACGAGGAGTTTTTGCGACAAGAGCCCCTAAGAGACCTAATGCAATAGGATTATCTGTTGTTAAAAATTTAAAAATCGAAAAAAATATTATCTATGTTGAGAATGTGGACATACTAGATGGAACGCCTCTTTTAGACATAAAACCCTATATTCCGGACTTTGATGTTCATAGGACTGAAAAGCACGGATGGATTGAAAGAAAAACCGACAACTTAGATAAAATCAAATCAGATGAAAGATTCAAATAAATGTGCTTATAATGTAAATGCTCCTATTTGGGAAGGCTGTGGACAGGCATTTAAGGAAAAAGATAGGCAGCCTTAAAGTGCTGAAAAATAAACAATGATGATACCTGGGTTAAACAATTACTGTCCCACTCCGGCGTAATACAATGGTGCCTCAGGTCCTAAGGGTAGTCCCAATATAATCCATACAATAAGCAACAATGTCCATACTACAAAAAAGGCGATGGAGTAGGGCATCATAGTTGCCATGATGGTGCCAATCCCCGACTTTTTATCGTACTTCTGATAATAGACGATGATAAGGGCAAAAAAGCTCATCATCGGAGAGATAATATTGGTTATACTGTCTCCCACGCGATATACGGCTTGCGAAAGTTCGGGTGAATACCCCAACAACATAAAAATCGGCACGAAAACGGGACCCAATATAGCCCACTTAGCCGAAGCGCTTCCCATAAAAAGGTTCATAAACCCGGTAAAAACAACAAAGATAATTACCAGTGGGATAAGCCCTATTTCGGCATTTCGAAGCAACTCTGCCCCATTTATCGCTATAAGCAATCCCAGATTGCTCCAACGAAACCATGCCACAAACTGGGCTGCAAAAAACACCAGCACCAAAAACGGTACTAAACTTTTAAAACTGGTGTTCATCCCTTTTATCAAATCCTTTTGAGATTTAAATGTTCCTACCGTAAATCCATACACGGCTCCCACGCTTGCTATCACTAGAAACAAAACCGAGATAAACCCACGTAGCAATGGTGAGTGTAGCACCGTGCCGTCTGTACCTCTCAAAATGCCGTTTTCGGGAATTAGTCCTACGGCAAAAATTATCCCCCAAGCCAGCAGCAACCATCCTGCGCGACGCAGCCCTTTTCGCTCCAAAGCGGTAGGTTGCACAATTTCCTCGCGCTCCACATTACCCGTATATTTCCCCAGATGTGGTTCAATCCATTTAGATGTTACAAACGTGGCCGTTATCGTTATCACAAGCGTAGATACTGCCATAAAATAATAATTTGCCGTCGGCATCACGTAGTAACTCATATCCAATATGTGAGCGGCTTCGGTAGATAACCCTGCAAGCAACGGATCGATGGTGCCTATAAGAATGTTTGCACTGAATCCCCCGCTAACTCCTGCAAAAGCTGCTGACATACCTGCAATGGGATGCCTGCCTAATGAGTGGAATATGACGCCCGCCAACGGAATAATGAGCAAATATCCCAAATCGGAAGCTATATTGGATAAAATGCCGGTAAACACCACCATGAAGGTGATTGTTTTGGGAGGAGCTTTAACCAACAATGCATTAATAGCGGTCCGGATAAGTCCGCTGCTTTCTGCTACGCCAATCCCCAAAAGTGCCACCATCACAATGCCCAAAGGAGCGAACCCCGTGTAGTTATCCACCATTTCAAGCAAAATGCGGTGTAGCCCGTCGCGTGAGAGTAGATTAACGACCTCCACTTTCGCTCCTGTGGCGGGATGTACTCCGCTCCATCCTAGCCATCCACCAATACCGGATATTACCAGGGTTATCAATGCAAACAATCCAAACAGCAATGCCGGATGTGGCAAGGCATTTCCTGCCCGCTCCACGAAACCAAAAAAACCCTTTTTAGGCTTCTTTACAACGGTATCCATAGGCGTATATCTTTTTTGTTGTTATCATCTTTAAATTTGCAATCAATAGCGTTGCTCATAAATCAAGCCCTCTAAGGTTTGCGTCAACAAAAAAAGGAAATAAATGCTTTGTAAGCAAAAAAAGATTGTTCATGTACGATGATAATGCGTTGTTAGATTAGAAATCTCCTTTTTAATCAGGACAAAACAGAAAAATGAGATTTTTCGGCCAATTATTATAAAATATCAGCAGAAATCCCTAAATTAGAAAATTAATTTGGGCAACACATAGGGGGAAAGTTAAACCAATAAACCAAGTAACTTACCAAAAACAACCACAATCGCTATGATGTCAAAAAACGATATTCATCCGGAGAGCAAATTATCTGAGATTATTATTAGCCATCCATACGTTATTCTACTATTAGAACATTTTGATATTTCGCTTCCGGTACAGGATCTGAGTATCGCCCAAATCTGCAAGCAGCACAACATCAATGAAGCACTTTTTGTCGCTTTTACGAATCTTTATTGCAATAAACAATCGATACCATCCCTAAACCTTACATCCGATGATGCCATAACCATAACCCGTTTTCTGGCCGCCTCGCATCGTTACTATTCGGAGCAAATATATCCGGAAATCATGCAGTTGATTGAGCAAATGAGTCAACAGAACAACCATCGTGAGATGAAATTGGTCTCGGTCTTTTTTGCCGATTACTTTAAAGAAGTTACCGCTCATTTGGATTATGAAAATCAGATTTTCCACCCTTATGTGGAGTGTTTGGTGGAAAGAGATAAAGGCATTATCAGCAAAGAGATACATATAAATTATTCAGTATCTCAATATAAAGACCACCACGACGATATTGAGATGAAATTGACGGACCTCAAAAATCTGCTTATAAAATATCTGCCTTCGCGAGACGACAGGCTGATTCGCAGAAAACTGCTCTTTTTGCTTTCAGAGGTGGAATTTGATCTGAATATTCACTCTAAAATAGAAGAACTCATTCTTATCCCGCTCGCTATCCAATTAGAGAATAAATTCAAAGCCGTCCGCACATGAAACAAACGCACATATTGATATTGGACGATTCACCCGTTGTACGCGAAGGGCTGAAATCTCTTTTGGATAGTATGAGGAATGTCCATAGTGTATCAATTGCAGGCACATTTGAAGAGTTGATGCACTTGCTGGAACGCAAATCCTTCCAAATGGTGCTGATGAGTCCCCATTATTTGCTTACTCATCAAAGCCAAATTCAACAACTGCGCAGTCAGCACAATAGCATTAAATGGATCGGGGTGCAGTATAGCCTTTTCCCGGAAGAACTTCTTAATAAATTTGATGGCGTGGTGGAGGTGTTTGATGATCAAGAGAGATTGTCTGCGAAACTGAATAAATGGTTGGAAACTGCTTCTGATGAGGATTCGCAAAGCAGAGAGAGTCTCAGCAAACGCGAGGAGGATGTGTTGCGACTGCTCGCTTTGGGAAAATCCAATAAAGAAATCGCAGATGAACTGAATATCAGCATCAACACCGTAATCACGCACCGCAAAAATATTTCACAAAAGACCGGTATCAAGTCGGTATCAGGACTCACCATTTATGCCGTAGTGCAAAATTTGATATCTTTGGACAATTATTGACGGATTAAATCTTTTCATGCAACTATTTAAACTAAAAACGGTAGTGCATCAATTTGATAAGTTTGCCGAATTTGCTCATGAGTTCGGTCTAAACGAGATGGATTTGGTGCTGACTAACAATTATTTATACGAGCCCTTTATGAAGCCGCTCAATTTGAAATGTCATTTCATCATGAAGGGAAAATATGGTCCGGGCGAACCTTCGGACGAGATGATGAATGCCATTTTACGAGATGTTAAGCCGTTGAAATACAACCGCGTCATTGCTATCGGCGGCGGTACCATCATGGATATTTCCAAACTTTTCGTGTTAAAAGGATTGGAAAATGTAACAGATACTTTTGAACGAAAAATACCGCTGGTAAAAGAAAAACAACTCATTATTGTACCTGCCACATGTGGAACCGGCAGCGAAGTGACCAATATTTCAATTGCAGAAATAAAGTCCAAAAAGACGAAAATGGGTTTAGCTGACGATGCCCTTATACCGGATGACGCTGTACTTGTGCCTGAATTATTGCGAGGACTTCCATTTAGACCCTATGTTGCAAGCGCTATTGATGCACTCATTCATGCTATGGAGTCATACGTATCACCAAGAGCCAATCCATATACTCAAACATTTAGTCGTGCTGCTATCGAAATAATAGTTGATATCTTTATGAAGATAGCCCAACACGGGCCGGATTATCGACTTGAACGCCTTGGCGAAATGCTTATGGCCAGTAATTACGCGGGAATCGCATTTGGAAATGCCGGAACAGGTGCCGTGCATGCGCTTTCCTATCCTCTTGGAGGAAAATATCACGTTCCGCATGGTGAAGCCAATTATCAATTTTTAACGGAAGTATTTAAAATATATCAACAGAAGAATCCCACAGGCAAAATTCAAGGACTCAATAATATTTTTACCAAAAATTTTCAATGGTCAAGTGAAGGTATCTACGATAAATTAGATGAATTGCTATCTAATCTCTTAGAAAAAAAGCCTCTGAAAGATTATGGCATGACGGAAGCTGATATTACCGGCTTTGCCGGGAGCGTTATACAAACACAACAACGCCTGCTTGCCAACAATTATGTTGAATTAACCCAAAAAGAGATAGAAAACATTTACAGAAAACGATATTCCCCGCTTCGATAGTCCACAATGTGCGTTCCGCTACCGCCGTATATCTTCTGTTTTCTTGTTGTTTTAAATGTTATTTAGAGGTTCTGCATAAATTTCATATTCATAATGGTTTTCCTTAGGGTCGAATTTTAGCAGAACAATTTTTGATTTGGGAGTGATCCAGATAGTTATGGGTTGTGCATTCTCCATTTTATAGAGAAATAACTCTTCATATTTTTCCTGCAATAATTGGGTGTTGCTCGTTGTATAAGTTGGCTCGGAATATAACGAGGTCATATAGTCGGCGAGAATTTTATCGCTATCGGCAGGGGTATTCCACAAAAATAACCTAATCCCTGGAGTGTTCTTATTTAAGATCGTACGTACTGATCGTTCATTTTTTGAGAATAGATCCATGAATCCTTCACAATGATCCTTCAGGATGATATTGTTCCAATTATAGCGGAGAAAATCTTTTGTGTCAACAATGCTGACGGATAGCGTATCATGATAAATTGTCTGCTTCTCTTTATACCCTATCAGATAAGTATCATAATAGCCCGGTATGAAAAAGTTGTGTCCCCACCTAAAGGTAAATTTTGAGACGGGGTTTTCTTCAGACGAGGGTTTATAAATATTAAAACGCCCATTTAAAGCGGGAACCGACCAAACAATGGAGTCGTAACCATGCGCCACATCATTTAAAGAGGTTTGGTCATCCGTCAAAAGATGAAATGTAACCATCTCATAGATATTTTGTTCTTCGTGCGATGCTTGTAGCTTGAATATTAGTCTATTTTCCGGTTCCTCTTGGGGGGTATGTTCAATACAACCACTAACAAACAATAGCGATATATAAATAATAAAAGTAGATTTTCTCATTTTTTGAACTTCGTTTATAGTTTTTCCTGATTAAAGTATAAGCCTATTTCAGGTCATTACACATACACCGCTTCTCGCAAAACCCGCACCACTCGACACTACACGCTACACACTTGAAACTAAAAAAGAGTTCATTCGAACTCTTTTTTAGTACCCGGAGCCGGAATCGAACCGGCACAGCCTCTCGGCCACTGGTGTTTGAGACCAGCGCGTCTACCTATTCCGCCATCCGGGCAGTTATATCGTGGCAGACATGGAGTGCATACCAATTAGCCGACAAATGTAGAGAAATATTTGAAAATACCAAAATCACTCCTGATTGAGTTTATATTTTGCGAAGGCAGTAATCAACTCATTGTGGTGTGACTTCCAAGCCTTGCGATAGAGGCGTCCCACTTCGTCAAGCCAAGCCTGATCACGTTTTCCATCCACACTGCTTCCCACCTCTGCCTCTCCGCCGGCAGCATAATACATCTCGCGTGTAGTGCTGCTGATACGGGCATAACGGCCTGTGTTGGGCTTGAGGTCATCATTGGTAAGAGTCAGATAAAAGTCGAGCATCTCTTCTGTGCAGGTGCGGTTCTCTTTAACCTGTGGAAACATTGTGGTATCGGCAATATAGACCGTCACTCCATCCTTAAAGACATAAGGTTCATAGTGTCCGGGTACATACATATCCTCATATACCACTCCGGAAATGGGAAACTGTGCTCCCGACTGCCATTCGATCCATTTTCGGATAGTCTCGAAATCTTCATAAGAGATACTTCCCGTAGCGTGATAGACGGCATCTGCAATCCATATCGCCAGCTTTTCTGCCGAAGGATTGAGCATAAGTACTTTGCCTTTTTTGGCAACGCCGAGACGTTTGTCAATTCCGGTGTAATATTCGTATTGTTGAACCGGATAACCTTCCCATCCGGGATGGTCTTTGACCTCTCCTATGAGAGTCTGGGCCATATAAGCAGCATCGAGAGTAGTCTCGCATCTGGCAGTTAGTGCCGGCAGAGAATCCTTTAGGTATTTTTTCAGCGCGGACTCCATGCCGACATAGGTGCGGTCACAACTGCTGAGCAGACAGCAGAAGGCACAACAGAGTGCCAAAACTCTAATTTGTGTTGTTTTCATATCGGTGAAATTTGATTCAATCAAATGGATAATACCTGTCGGTTCAGGTCGATGAGATGCATATCCGCAAGCAAGCAGGCAGCCATTGCTTCTACAACAGGGGGTACGCGTAGCGCAAAACAAACATCGTGACGGCCGGAAACCGAGATTTCGGTCATCACTTTTTCAGCGAAGTCAAAGGTGGTTTGAGTCTTGCGGATGGAAGAGGTAGGCTTTACGGCAACACGAAATACCACGGGATTGCCGTTGGAAATTCCCCCATTTATGCCGCCTGCCCCATTCTTGGCTGTACGGCCATATTGGTCGATAAAGGGGTCATTGTGCAGAGATCCCTTCATCCGCGATGCGGAAAAGCCATCACCAAACTCGATGCCGCGTATTCCGGGAATGGAAAATATTGCGTGCGATATCATAGACTCCAGAGAGTTAAAGAATGGTTCCCCGAGCCCTGCCCGAATATTAGTGCAGGTGCATTCAATAATACCTCCGAGAGAGTCGCCCTCTTCGATGGTTTTTTCCAGAAGTGCTTCCACAGCCTCTTTGTCTGCGGTGGAAATGCCTCCGACCTCGATTAGTGTAGCCTGCACCTCAATAGGGGAGATGATCTTTTTGGCCACAACGCCTGCGGCCACCAGTGGTAGCGTCATACGTCCGGAAAAAATCCCCCCGCCTGTAATTTCCCTATTCCCGAAGTCGTCATCCTGCAAGGAATATTTGATGAATGAGGTAAAGTCGGCATGTCCGGGGCGAGGTATATTTCTGAAAGGAGTATAGTCCTGCGGACGTATGTTTTTGTTTTTGAAGGTTATGATCAAAGGTTTGCCGGAGGCAACCATTGTGCCGTCATCTCTTTTGCGGACTCCGCTCTCTATGATTGGAACATCCTCTTCTATACGGGGTGTGGTGCCTTTACGGCCGCTTTTGCGTCTGAGGATATCTTCGGTAAAATCGGCAGGATCCAACTCCAAACCTGCAGGAACACCCTCGAGGGTTATTCCTATTTCCGGAGCGTGTGACGCTCCGAAAATTGAAAT
>JGI24708J26588_10003604_pt1 | contig 11105 bp, 6 predicted proteins | sample BioPla1DNA2_FD_26588 | JGI IMG/M metagenome (IMG submission 26588) | reverse complement strand
AACGTAATCTTAGGTTCCTTATGTGCCTATGCATTGGCAAAACACAATTTTCCAGGCAAACGAGCCATTAACCAGCTGATTCTTCTATCCTTAATGTTTGCTGGAGCGGTCCTTTTGATACCACACTACCTGATTATGTCGTACTTGCGCTGGATTAACACACCCTTAGCTTTAATTATTCCTGCGTGGGGTGCTACGCTTGGTGTGTTCTTGATGAGAAACTTTGTTGATCATATGATCCATGATTCTCTGTTGGATTCAGCAAGAATTGATGGAGCTAATGAGTTGCAAATCTACTGGAGAATTGTTATGCCGATTATTAAACCAGCATGGCTTACACTCATTATCCTCAGCTTCCAGAACTTGTGGGGAGATGAAGGATCACTATTTCTATACGCCGAAGAATTAAAACCATTGCCTTATGCACTTAGCCAAATTATTGGCGGTGGGGTGGGGCGTGCCGGTGTAGCAGCAGCAGTTACAGTTATAATGATGATTGTTCCCATTACGATATTCCTGATTAACCAATCTCAAATTGTGCAGACGATGGGAACCTCCGGCATAACTGGCGAATAGGAGGGTTATGGTGAAGACGATAGACGATATCGCGAGGCGGGCTAAAGTTTCCAGATCAACCGTTTCAAAGGTAATCAACAATTATAAGGGAGTGAGCCCGGAAACTCGGGAACGCGTTTTAACGGTTGTGCGCGAGCTTAATTATTACCCCAACGCAACGGCCCGCAGCCTAATCACGAATCAATCTAAGATTATTGGGTTAATTATTGCCAGCAAGCTCAATGACCCTTTCTTTCGGGAGGTAGTGGATGGCATCGAGCAAACGCTCGGCCCACTTGGCTACGATATCGTTTATCTGTACACACCTACCTACAGCGTCAGCGGCCAGCCCCTGGGTTATGTGGAAAAAGTCAGGACCAGGCATGTTGATGGCCTCGTTTTTCTTGGTTTTCTTAAAGATCGGATCTTAGATTTTGCCAGCGTGCTTGAAGCCGGAATTCCCAGCGTCTTTCTTGATCTAGACATTGTAGCCAAGTGCGCTTCATACGTAATGTCAGATAACAGGGAGTCGGGCAGGATGGCAGCGGAGTTCTTAGTTGAGATGGGGCACCGCCGAATTGGATTTATTGATGGTGACCATTTATCAAAGCCGGCCCAGGATAGGTTTACTGGTTTCCAGGAAGCGCTAAGCGGTAAGGGTGTTGTTTTCAGACGCGATTGGACATTTCAAGGCGGTTTCAGTGAAGAAGACGGTTACCGGGCCATGCAGTCCATGTTGGAGTTGCCGAAGCGCTCCACCGCCATTGCTGTTCAAGACAGCATGGCGGTGGGCGTGATCAGGGCCTTGCGCGATGCCGGCCTGAGCGTGCCGGAGGACATGTCTCTGGTTGGGTTTGACGATATGGAACACAGCAGGTACTGTGATCTGACCACGGTTCGTCAAAATAAAGCCAAAATGGGGCAGGCAGCTTCCGAACTCTTATTGAAGATAATCAACAAAGAATCGTTTTCACCTGTGATTGTGCCTACCACCTTAATCAGGCGCGGCAGTTGTCGAAACTTACATATTGGCGCTGCTTCAGCCATGCAGGGCTAGGGGGCTGGCAGGCAATAATTCAAAGGATACGTGCAGATACTATGTAAATCGATTTCCATTTCGTAAAGGACTAGCATTGTTTAGGAAGGGTGTATATTGTGACGCTGGAAAAGATGCCCATACGGCCGCATCCAAGCGCTGAGATTTATCATGCGGATCAGGCCGAGCTATCCGGTGGGGCAGAGGTTGCCACCGCCCATAAAGGATTTACCGGTGAGGGTTATGTGACAGGATATTTGGGCAGTGCTGATGCTCGCACCACATTTCTGGTTGATGTGCCCGCTGATGGGGAGTACTACATCTCTCTAAGATATGCCGCGGGTGCGGCAGGACATTGGAACACGGACCGAACGGTCGGCTTGATAGTGAACGATGGAGAGGTCAAGCCTACCGTTTTTAGGAGTTTTCGGCCCGATTGGGATACTTGGTACGAAAATATCCAAAGGGTTCGTTTGCAGGCCGGGAAAAATAGGATTAGTTACAGCGCTTTGACGGAAGATGATAATTCCGATTGCATTAACCTTGATAGATTATCTATCTGGCCACATGATCCCAATCCGAAGATTACAAACATTGTCTTTGCAGCGGATATTTATGTGCTGAGCGAAAGTTACACGGCGCAAAGCAAAGTTCTACAGGTTGATTCTAACGGAATAATGGATGAGCCGTCGTTCCCGATTACATACAACAGTTCTGATTCATCTGTCATTTCGGTTGATGAAAAAACAGGGTTGATCAAGGGAATTAAAGCTGGAGAGGCAGCTATTAGGGCTGCAGGCGAAGACTTTTCGGCCGAAGCGGTTGTGCAAGTTGAAAAGACGCCTGTAATTAGTGCCCGGTGCACTGCGGTGCAAAGGCCTGTTGACCCTGCTATGTTTGGCTATATTCTCACGCCAAATTATGATGTTCCGGACAGCAGAATGACGCTGCTCGGCCCGGTGCTCAATCGAGAGACAATTCCGGTGCAAAACTTCCAGGCCATCAGTGACCTGGACGGTTCGTACTATCGGTATGAAGACAGCATTTTGCAGCGCAGCTTCGAATCTTACCAAAGGGCCAAAGCGAACGGCTTAACATGGTATATGCTCTTGGGGATGAGCCCTTCTTGGTCCGCGCCAAGTGGCGGGCCCATTGATTCGTGGAAAAACGAACATAAAAAAGATGCTGTAGAGCAAGCTCGCTTTAAACAATATGTGAAAGACGTGCTCCAATACCATAAAGATCATGGCGCTAAACCTGATTTTGCCAACTTGACCAATGAGTACTGGACCGGCACAGAGGAAACATTCAAGGACGTCTGGGAAGCGGTAAGAGAAGTTTATNCTGATTTTATTCCCACAACAGGCCCGGGTGGGGTTGGCTACCATGGCATCCCCGATTTTTACATTCCCTATGCGAGCGAAAACAATATTTCGCTGGAAGGCCCGGCGTGGCATGAATTTTGGGTGCACGATCGCTATGCTACTTATGAACAGCTGAAAAAGTGGACAGAGACGATCGAAGACTATCAGCGCAAATACCCTGAAGCGAATGGACGCTATATCGTCTGGGAAGAAAATAATGCCGGTTCTAAAGATGGCACGGACTGGACGCGCAGCATGTGTAACGTAGTTCGAGTCGGTGTGACGCAAAACATCAAGGGNTGCCTGGAAAGGCACAACGCCAACGGTATGAGTGATTTATTGACCACAAATCGCATTGAAGAGAATCCTGCGGCGCGCAGGCCAATCTGGTGGGTTTACTATGCATTCTCCCAAATGTCGGGCCATTACGTTGAGCTGACTACAGAGGGCGCCCATGACTTTACTGCGGCTGCTTGCATTGATAGCCACGAAAGCAAGATCATCTTCGCCAAAAACGATTGTGCCGGTTCGGTTGAACTGCTGCTGGCGGATCAGCCTTACCACGGTGAAAGCATCAGGGTCGATTTGTATAAGATTACCGAGAGTGAAAACAATGGCCTGGCATATCAGTATAGTTTGCCGTCTATTGCCAACGCTCCGCGTGATCTAAATCTGAGGATTGACGAAATAGGTGCGAACGAATCGTGGATGGCTATTATTAAAAAGCAGGATTCGCCGCCGAGTTTCTTCCATCCGCTGCTGCCCGATGACGGTGAAGTGGTTTTGGCTCAACCCACATTTACCTGGTCTAAGGCTAAGGATGCTACAAGCTATACGTTTAAGCTCGCCACAGATCGGGAATTAAAGGATATAGTTCATACTAAATCGGCTTTAGAGGAAACGAACTATACCATTACATCTAAGCTGTCCGTTGGGAAACGCTATTTCTGGACAGTGCTTGCGGAAAACGCACATGGGGTGTGCACCGTTTCCAATGAAGCGGTTTATTCCTTTGTTGTAGGTGATACGACAGAGGTTCCGGGCCAGTTTGGGCCGTACCTGCCGTCACTGAACGCCCCAAATCAGCCGCTTAGGGTGGAATTCCAGTGGTCGCGTGCTTATAATGCGGATTGGTACAGACTGGTAGTTTCTGAACACGCTGATCTAAGCGAGCCGATCTTGAATGTGAACGAGATTACCACTGTTAGGGACACCGGACAATTTGGGCCCAACTCCTTGAATTATTACCGCCCGGACGCGGATCTAAAACCAGATACCCGTTATTATTGGGCAGTATACGCAGTGAACTCCCACGGCGAGAGAAAGATGAACGGGCCACTCCGTCATTTCACTACCAAAGCTGCGGGGGATGCTCCTCAAGAATTTAGCCTGGTTTGCCCGGAGGATGGGGCACAGGATGTTTCGGCACGGACAGTGCTGACCTGGGAAGCTGCCAAAAACGCTTTCTTTTATAAGCTTGTGGTATCAACCAATCCTGATCTATCCGATCCTGTTTTGGTTAGGGATAGAATGATTTACCATAGATACACCTTTGAGCCCAATGTGCTTCAGCCGAACACAACCTATTATTGGAGCGTCACAGCTTACACAAAGGATCTGAAGCATGTACAGCACGCGGCAAATTCCACGTTCTCCTTTACAACGGAGCCTCTGCCCTGTTCGCCACTTCTGTATGCAACACATGGGCATGATCAGAGTGTGACAATCTGGTTCCATCCCGTTGCAGGCGCCCAGTCCTATCAAATTCTTTATGGTACAAAGCCGGGTGAATACGGGGAGAAAGTAAGCGATGTGCTGGAGAGCCCTTATACGATCACCGGGTTGCAAAACGATACAGAATATTATTTTGCTGTTGTTGCAGTCAACAAGCACGGCCAAAGCTCAATCTGGAATGAGAGGCCCGCCACACCGCGCAGCACCTGATTTAAGAAAGGATGAAGATCAATGATCATAAATATTCTTGCACTCAGTGCCCTTTGTTACAGCGTTTGGACAATATTTGACCGTAAGAGCACCGCTCAGGCAGCCAACCCTTATTTGCCGTTGTGGGAGCATATTCCCGATGCGGAACCCCGTGTCTTTGAAGATCCGGATAACCCCGGAAAATTCCGTGTTTATCTTTATGGCTCCCATGATACAAGGCGCGACGCCTATTGCGGATACGATATCCCTGTTTGGTCCGCTCCGGTGGAGGACCTCAATGATTGGCGCTATGACGGTATTGGTTTTGAGTCCGTTGTGGCCGGCAAGGCGGATATCTTATTTGCGCCTGATGTGATTGAAGTAGTTGATGCACAAGGCAAAAAAGCATATTACTTATATCCCAATAACCAGGGCCACGGCAAGGGAACGCAAGTTGCCAGGGCAGAGCGTCCCGATGGGCCATTTGAAGTAATCAACTGGAAAAAAGACAACCCAACTGTGACAGAAGGCGTCATGGGCTTTGACCCATCCGGTTTTGTGGATGATGACGGCCGCGTCTACGGTTACTGGGGTTTTGTGCGCTCCTTTGCGGTAGAGCTCGATCCGGAAACGATGTACAGTGAAAAACCGGGTGCTTCCGTTATTCACGATCTCATCGGCAGCTGCAGAAAAGACGATGGCAACATTTTCCGGTTTTTCGAAGCCCCGTCTGTCCGCAAAGTGGACGGTAAATATATCCTGGTTTATAGCAGGGTGACCAAAAAGGGCGAGCACGGCCTGGGTGAATCCAACGCCACACTTGCCTATGCTTATTCCAATCAACCTTTAGGCCCCTGGACCTATGGGGGAACGATCATTGACGCCCGCGGGCCCGAAATTGGCGAGAACGGTGAAATGATCGTAAGCCAACCATCACATAACACTCACGGCGGCATAGTAGAAGTCAATGGTCAATGGTACATTACCTATCATAGGGCCATTAATAATGACGGTGCCTCCAGACAGGCTACTGTGGAACCCATCAATATTGAAATAACGCCTGAAGGTGAAGTGATCATTACCGGAATGCGCCCCATCAAGGATAATGCAGGCAATGAATATGTGGGTGCCGAAGTGACGTCTCAAGGCTTTGAAATAGATGGTTTGGATCCGCTTAAATATCATTCGGCAGGCATCACAAGCTATATACTTGGCGGACCGTATGTGAAGGCCACTTATGACATTTGGTATGACCATGCTCCCGTGATTAATATCCGCAATAACTCGGTAGTTGGTTATAAGTATTTCAACTTTGCCCAAAGCCCCGCTGAAGGCCAAAGCACACAGCTCGATCTGTATGTTACGCCACGGGGTATTGCAGGCACAATCGAAATCATGCTAGATAGCCCTTGGGAAAAACAGGGGGGAACAAAATTGGGCGAGTGCACAATCGATTCTTATAGCGCAGAAACGCTCACCAAGATTACCATTCCGGTGCCCGGCCTAGATAAAGTTGAAGGCAAACACCCAATCTTCTTCTGCTTCAAATCTGAACAGGATGAGGAAACAATCTGTGATTTGGAAGGATTAAGATTTTTGCATAGTGAACCAAAATTAACGGCACCTGCACAGGTAGAGCTGGATGAATGGGATCAGCAAAACCTTGTTCCTCCCACATTGACAGTTTCTGTGGGAGGCCAGGCCGTGAACCATTTTGAACAATCCGATTATGCCTATCATGTCTTCGAATGCAATTACCACGTCCCTGCCGCCACTACAACACCGCTTAAGGTCACTGCTGAAGCGAGCGACAAAGCAATTGAAGTAGAGATTCAGCAGGCAACTGCTCTAACAGGCAAGGCGATAGTCAGTTTTTCCAAGGATGGAAAAGTTAAGAGATACGAGATTTCTTTCATCAAGCCGTAAGGCAGGAGGCAAAACAATGTATGAGCAAGGACAACTACTGGTATATACAAGAGAACCTGCCCCCAAAAGCTATTCCAGCGGTTTGGCACACAGCGTGCACTTGGCCTATAGCCGGGATGGCAAGGATTTTCAGGCCCTGAATCAAAACTACGGAATTTTGTTTGCTAGGGCTGTCATCGATGAGCGGGATGTAATCAAACCCAAGGGGTTGAAATGCCCCAGTATTTTCGCCACAGCGGACGGGGGCTTTGGCATTATTGCCATCAGGACGAACCTTGATGGCAGTTGCGATGATGATGATCAAGGCAAAGTGTTGCTTTGGACATCTAAAGACCTTGTTACCTTTGAGGAACAGGCAATGCTCCAACTGACAGACACATCCCGGGTGGCGGAAGCATACTGCCAATACCGGCAAGAGCAGGGGAAATATGAAATTGTCTGGCGCGATGGAGAAGGAAATTGCTACAAAAATTTCTTGTCCGAACTTAGCGCCCAGACTTCTCTCTCCGCGGCGCAGCCCTTGGATAAGGATTGTTTACTTTGCAAATGCGATTGGGACGAACTTGCTTTGCCCCAAGGCGCGGTAGCGGGCAACATCATCCCGATCAGCGCCCAGTTGGGCGAAAAGCTTTTACTGGAGTGGCTTCCTCTGCAAAACACGGCGATAGAAGTCCCGGAGCTATTTGAAGCGGAGTGCGCTGAACAAGTCAAGGCGGTGCAAGCAACTGCTATCTATTCAGATGGCTCAAACGTGAAAAAACGAGTTAATTGGCAGCTGGACAACATTGATTTTAGCAAGCCCGGTACCTACCGAGTCTACGGCACGGTGCAGCAGGAGCAATACCAATTCCCCCTTGCTGTGGGCTATGCTGATCCTGTGATTATCAAGTGGGAAGGTCAATACTATTTTGTGGCCACGAACGACAATGTGAACAATATTGGCATTTTCGTGCGCGAGTCCCCTACAGTTGCAGGGCTTTTTGCTCAAGACTTTAATGAGCGTTTAATTCTGGATAAGGATGAGTCCCGCGGTCTGATCCAAACGTTCTGGGCGCCTGAGTTTCATATTGTGAACGGCGAAATGCATATTTTCTTTGCTGTGAGCGGTAAACAGTGGGGGCCCCAATGCCATGTCATGAAATTAAAGGCGGGCGGTAAAATTACCGATCCCAACAGCTGGCACGACCCGGTGGCAGCTGTGAGAAAAGACGGCTCCCCCTTGGCTACAGACGGTATTACATTGGATATGACCTATTTCGAACAAGGGGACGAATCCTACGTGTCCTGGTCCTATAGGCGCAATATTGGGCGTCCGGATGATACCGGCTCCATGCTCTATATCGCCAGCGTTGACAGAGAAAGGCCCTGGCAGCTCACATCTGATCCTGTTTTGCTGGCAAGGCCCCTATATGGGTGGGAGAATATGGAGGGGACAATCAATAATGAAGGTTCCTACCCGCTCATTACCCATGACCGTGTTTATATTGCCTACTCAGGTGGTGCAGCTAATGGCTATTCTTATGCAATCGGGCTGCTCTACGCCGAAAAAGGCAGTGACTTGCTTGATATCTCCAATTGGAGAAAAAGGCCTACACCCGCCCTATCTTACTATTCTGTAGAAGGAGAATATGGGCCTGGGCATAACGCCTTTTATGTCAACGAACACGGTGACACAATGCTCACCTACCATGCTTTGCCCACAAGGGAAGGAAGCCCGCGATGCACCGCGGTGCGCAGGGTGCATTTTGATGTTAATAATAAACCGCGATTGGATATGTGTCCCAAACGCGATCTCAATAGCGAGCTAGCGTCCGTCACTATGGCGGTCGTGGTCAAGTAAGACGGACGATTTTTTTGGAGGGTAGAAAAAGAGGACAATGAAAAAAGCGCTAATCATTCAAGGTGGCTGGGATGGCCATCAACCGGAACTGACGAGCAAGCGATTCGCTAATATGCTTTTGGAAGAAGGAAACTGGCAGGTAGACATTGAGGACAACCTGGAATGTCTGGAAGACTTCGAGCGCCTGTTAACCTATGATTTGCTTGTTTCCTGCTGGACTATGGGTAGAATAACGGGAGAACAGCGGGGCAATGTGAGCAAGGCGGTTGGCAAGGGCATGGGCTTGGCAGGCTGCCACGGCGGCATGTGTGATTCTTTCCGGGAAGATGTGGAATGGCAGTTTATGACCGGCGGCAATTGGGTGTCTCATCCGGGCGGTGACGGCGTTGAGTACACTGTGCACGTCAACCACGGCTCTAGCCCCATTGTGGAGGGCCTGGAAGACTTTTTGGTTTCTAGCGAACACTACTACTTGCATGTTGACCCTGCGGTGGAAGTGCTGGCTACAACCAGATTTCCCCACCCTGATGTGCCTTTTTACCACATCTCGAACAAACCGGTTGATATGCCTGTCGCTTGGACCAAGTTTTGGGGTAACGGGCGGGTCTTTTATACTTCGTTAGGGCATCATGACGATGTTTTCGATAAAAGCCCCATGGCCCATTTGCTCATGAAAAACGGTTTGTTGTGGGCGGGTGAAAGCAAGCAGCGCGTTAAGGATCTGGGCTTAACAGATGAGCGGTTCCTAAGCGATGCCAAAATGTATTAAAGCCTGCAGGCCATAAACAGGAGGAGATGAATTTGATCAACAACAAAAAAGCTACCATGATTCTGGACAAAGACTTTAGGATCGGAGGAGTGGATCCTCGCCTTTACGGGTCCTTCATCGAGCATCTTGGCCGGGCAATCTACGGCGGAATCTATGAACCTGGGCATGCTGAGGCAGATGAGCAGGGGTTTCGTAAAGACGTACTAGCCTTAGTCCGAGAGCTGCAGGTCCCCATTGTGCGTTACCCAGGCGGCAACTTCGTTTCTGGGTATGACTGGGAAGACGGTGTGGGTCCGAAAGAAGATCGCCCGCGCCGCCTAGAATTAGCTTGGCGCACCGTTGAAACGAACCAGGTTGGTGTAAACGAGTTCGCCGATTGGGCAAAACTGGCCAACACAGAAGTAATGATGGCGGTTAACCTTGGCACACGCGGCATCAACGAGGCCCGCGATTTTCTCGAATACTGCAATCACCCAGGCGGCACCTATTGGAGTGATCTAAGAAAGAGCCACGGTTACGAAGAACCACATGACTTCAAGGTTTGGTGCCTGGGCAATGAAATGGATGGCCCCTGGCAGTTAGGCGCTAAGACTGCTCACGAGTACGGTAGGCTGGCGGAAGAGACGGCAAAAGTAATGAGAGCCGTTGATCCAAGCATTGAACTGGTTGTCTGCGGCAGCTCGGGTAGGGGAATGCGCACTTTTGCAGAATGGGAAGCAACCGTTTTAGAACACACCTATCGGTATGTTGACCATATTTCACTGCACACCTACTACGGCAACAGGGATAACGATACGGCCAACTACCTGGCTCGCTCCATGGATATGGACGAGTTTATCAAATCCGTGATTGCTATCTGTGACTATGTGAAGGCGAAAACGCGCAGTAGAAAAACGATGTACCTGTCCTTCGATGAGTGGAACGTTTGGTACCATTCCAACGAAGCGGACCGCCAAATTGAGCCCTGGTCCATTGCTCCTCCGCAACTGGAAGACATTTATACAATGGAAGACGCCCTTTTAGTCGGCAGTATGCTGATTAGCCTGCTGCGTCGTGCGGACAGAGTAAAGATGGCCTGCATGGCCCAATTGGTAAACGTAATTGCCCCCATCATGACTGAAACGGGCGGGGCTGCTTGGAGGCAGACGATCTTCTATCCTTATATGCATGCTTCTGTTTTTGGGCGCGGTGTTGTTTTAAACCCGCTGGTGAAATCTGATCGCTATGACTCCAAGGACTTTACAGATATACCCTACCTCGATTCTATCGCGATTTATAACGAAGAAGACGAAGAGATTACAGTCTTTGCAGTGAACCGCAACCTCGAAGGTAGCCTGGAATTCGAATGTTCTCTAAGGGGATTTGCCGAGTACCAGATCATTGAGCAGATTTCCATGTCGCATGAAGATCTAAAGGCGGTAAATACTGCCTCGAATCCCGGTAATGTCGCACCTAAGCAGGGTGGCAATGCCAGATTGGTTGACGGAACACTAAGTGCCGCTTTAGATAAGGCATCCTGGAATGTGATCCGCTTAGCGAGGCGCAAAAAGTAGGGGCCGCTAAGGCCCCTTTACCCCTTCTTTAGGCTCCAATTGTATGAGTAAATAGATCTCGGGTTTTGATATAAAACGAGGCAGGAAAAAGAGGCCTCACTCCTAAAGTGTTAAGTTGACAACAAAGACACAAAAGGAG
>JGI24708J26588_10003603_pt1 | contig 11106 bp, 10 predicted proteins | sample BioPla1DNA2_FD_26588 | JGI IMG/M metagenome (IMG submission 26588) | reverse complement strand
TTCAAAGCAGTTCGTTTTGCACTATTTGCCATATCGTACCATCCAATTGCCATGCTCATCGTCCACGCCACTGTGGGAATAGGATATGCTCTACTTACTGCTGCATTAATTATATTAGTCGATCAAATTATCCCCACGGAATATCACGCAACGGGCTTCACTCTTTATGTGGCATTTACCACCACTCTTCCGCACTTAGTGGGCGGTTTATTAGGTGGCAAAATTTACGATTTATGGGGTGGAACTGCCCTTTACTTTGCAAGTGCCCTCACAACTTTTCTCGGCGTTTTTGCCTTTTATTCTTGGTACCATAGCGTAAGGAAACCGAAGAACGCAGCTGTCTAAATAAAAACCAAAGCGCCAAATTTACTGGGAACATGAAAGTAGGCGGGCCTTGTTAACGTCGGCGACCAAGCCAAATATTGGTCGCCACCTATACGTTTAATTCGATAAAAATTAGCTTTCCATGTATCTCCCACAACGGGGCTTACATCTAAGCATTTAAAAGGAATGGCAAGGTAACCGCTCCAGTTTCCGAAGATATCCGATTTAGGGTTGTCCCGCACAACTTTATGTTTTAACTCGGGGCAATTCCATTCAGGATCCCCTTGGTGCCTTTCCCCATCGTGCTTAATAAACGAATCAAAAACCACATTTTTGGGGCTAAGATTAAACTCATAATATTCGTCTGATTTCTTTGGAGCTAAGAATACCTCCACAACTTCTTCTTCATAAAGTGGATCATCACGATCTTGCATGCTTGCCAAGATATCATAATCTTCACACTGAAACCGAACATACAAAAATTCGCGATCCCACGCAGCTTGAACTGAAGTGGAAATTGCTTCGCCGCCATCGCCATCCGTGTGTATAAACGATGGACTTGTAGGCACTTTCGCCCAATCGATTGCTAGAAAATCACCGTTATGGTTTTTAGACGTTTTTATACAGCTTAATTTATAAGTCATATTATGACCCCCGAATGCTAATTAATAAACCTAACAAAACTTATTCACCACTTCTTATTAGCGTGGGTTAGAACAACATAAATCGGATAACAGGTAGAAATATACTAATTTAGCCGTATTGACTAAAGAATCAACATGGGTTCTTTCAAAAGCGTGCGAAGCATCAATGCCCGGACCAACTAGACCATGATATATATCATGTCCGGCTCGAAGTGCGGCACTTGCATCTGAGCCATAAAACGGATAGATATCCAATTTATATTCTACCCCATTCTTCTCGGCAACATTAACCAGGTGTTCGCGGAGTCTAAGGTTGTAAGGTCCGGATGAATCCATTACACAAATGGAAGCGGAAAACTCATCGCTTGATTGTCCGTCTCCTATTGCACCCATGTCCACCGCCAAATATTCAACAACTTGATCGCTTATATTGGAATTTCCACCATAACCTATTTCTTCGTTATTGGAGAAATAGAAATGGGTAGTATACGGTAGGGTTAAATTATTTTCCTTTAGCTCCCGTAGAATATATATAAGTATACCGGCGCTTGCCTTGTCATCTAAGTGACGCGATTTAATAAAGCCACTGGGCAATACTTCAGCCCGCGGATCGAATGCCACAAAGTCGCCAACTTTAATTCCTAAGTTTTCCACATCAGTCGCATCCTTAACAACCTCATCGAGGCGCACTTCCATATTTTCTTTGTTTCTTTCCAGTTCTGCCCCGTCTTTATATACATGAACCGAAGTTTGATGCATCAAAATGGTTCCAGTATAGACACCCCCGTCGGAAGTGAATATTTGGCAATACTCCCCCTCCAAATGCTCCCACTGGGTGCCTCCTACTCTGAATAAACGCAAACGCCCATCTGGTTTTATTTCCTTAACCATGGCACCTAGTGTATCAACGTGGGCTGTGACAAGACGATGTTGTTCCCCATTATCACCGAGTAAAGTGANGATCAATGCTCCTTTACGACTTTTCACCGCAGAAAACCCAAATTCTTTTATATAGCTTTCAATGTGATGAATAATTCGGTCAGTAAACCCTGAAGGACTTGGGATATTGACTAATTCGTTTATAAGCTGAAGTAACTCCTTACCACTAAATGTAACTGACATTTAGTTCACATCCTTTCCCCATGACACCAACATATTTGACATTTTGATTATTATCCCTTTTACTACCTTATATAACGCTTATAAGATAGAGGNTTTTTTTCCATACTAAACAAAAAAGGAGTGAACGATGCTTTGTTAAGGCCAAAAGGAAGAAGAATACGCGAACTACCCATAGAAGAACATTCCACAGCGGCATGGGCTAATATTGAAAGGGAAAAACCCNTCTCAAAAGTTCCCATACCAAATTCATTCGATATGGAATTAGCCCGTGAATGGGTTAATCAAAATCAAAAATAGTTGAAGGCGGGAATTCCCGCCTTCTTTAAATATGCTTTGCCAACCGCTGATATTCTAAAAACCGCTCCTTAGAATCTGCTTCTGCCTGAACAAATAACTCCGCAGCTATATCCGGGAAAGTTCGTTCTANCGAAGAATACCGTATTTCGCTTAAAAGGAAATCCTTAAAGGAGGCTGTTGGTTCTTTGGAATCTAAGGTGAATGGATTTTTACCCCCTTCCTTAAGTCGGGGATTATAGCGATAAAGATGCCAATAACCAGCTTCTACCGCTCGCTTTTCTTGAAGGATACTAGTGCCCATACCCGTTCTTATTCCGTGGTTGATACATGGTGAGTAGGCGATTATTAACGATGGTCCGGGGTACTTTTCTGCCTCTATTATGGTACGGATTGTATGGTTCATGTTGGCCCCCATGGCTATCTGCGCCACGTACACATATCCGTAAGTCATGGCCATTCGTCCCAAATCTTTTTTGCGGACCTTTTTCCCCGAAGCGGCAAACTTTGCCACGGCACCGGTTGGGGTAGCCTTAGACGATTGCCCACCGGTATTGGAATAAACCTCAGTATCCAAAACTAAGACGTTTACATCCTCACCCAATGACAACACATGATCTAGACCGCCATATCCAATATCGTAAGCCCAGCCATCTCCACCAATAATCCACTGGGATTTCTTACTTAAGTGCTCCTTATTGCGCAAAATCTCTTTAGCCAGCTCATTTTGTGATGCATTTGCTTTCAAAAGATCAATGAACTCCTTTACTTCGCTAAAGTGAGACAACGAATCCTCTGCTCCGTTTAGCCACCTAACACACGCCTGTTTCAAATCTTCTGAGCTGGTGGTTTCCCTTAATTTCTCAATCAAATGACTTAATCTTCTTCTTAAAGTCTCTGTGCCTATGCCCATACCGAAGCCATATTCGGCATTATCTTCAAATAGGGAATTTGCCCAAGTAGGGCCGTAACCATCAGCAGTTGTAGTAAAGGGAAACGAAGGTGCACTACCGCAATATATGGAAGAACAACCGGTGGCATTTGCTATTATCATTCGCTCTCCGAAAAGTTGCGTTAAAAGGCGAATGTAGGGTGTTTCCCCACAACCGGGGCATGCACCGTGAAACTCAAAAAGAGGTTTTCGAAACTGGCTGTTTTTTAAGGTGCTCCAATCTACGTGTTCTTCTTTTGAAGTTACCGTTTGAGAGAATTCCCAATTACCTTTTTGCTTAGCAATTTCCTGATCGGCGGGGCGCATAACTAAAGCCTTTTCCGGTGCAGGGCAAACATCGGCGCAATTACCGCAACCAGTACAATCTAAAGGGCTAACCTGGATACGATAACCGAAGTTTTCTAAACCTTTACCAATTGCCTTTTTAGTATTAAATGTCTCCGGAACGTTACCCAGTTCTTCTTTATCTAAAAGAAACGGCCTAATAACCGCATGCGGACAAACAAAAGCACATTGGTTACACTGGATACAATTATTGATTTGCCACTCCGGAATCATAACCGCAATGCCCCGCTTCTCGTAGGCAGTAGTTCCATTGGGAAAAACACCATCTTCCATCCCGAGGAAAGCACTTACAGGTAGATCATCGCCCTCATGGCGCATCATTGGCACCTGAATATCAGTGACAAAGGAAGGTGCACCCTCTAACTCGTCGTAGCTATTATCCTCCTCAGTGACCCATCTTGCCGGCACTTNTATTTCCTTTAGTGATTCTACGCCTTGGTCAATGGCGGCAATGTTCATGTCTACAACATTTTGACCCTTTCTTCCATATAGAACTTCAACCGAGTCCTTGAGATATTGAAGGGCTTCATGGACGGGAATTACTTCTGCCAGTTTAAAAAAGGCTGACTGCATCACCATGTTAATCCGATTACCCAAGCCTAAGTTCCCTGCTATGGAAACAGCATCTATTGTGTAAAACCTCACCGACTTCTCCGCAATGGTTCTTTTAGTTTCGGCAGGTAAATTCTTCTCCAGTTCTTCCCCTTCCCAAGGGCAATTTAATACAAAAATTCCCCCTGGTTTAATACCTTTCAACAAATCATAATTATTAACGAAAGCCTTGTTATGACAGGCAATGTAATCTGCTTTTTCCACAAGGTATGGTGCCTTAATGGGGCTCTTGCCAAAGCGCAGGTGAGATACTGTTGTTCCACCTGATTTTTTACTATCGTAAGAGAAATATGCCTGGGCATATAAATCGGTGTGTTCACCTATGATTCGAATTGCCCCCTGATTTGCTCCCACAGTTCCATCTGATCCCAATCCCCAAAATTTACAGCTGATAGTACCTTCCGGTGTTGTATCAATTCCTTCTTGAGTGGGTAATGAAGTATGGCTAACATCATCTATAATCCCTATGGTAAAGCGATCCCGTGGTTTTTCTTGTAATAGATTTTCATATACCGCGACGATATGTTCCGGTCTAGTGTCCTTAGAACCCAAACCATATCGACCACCAACAATAATTGGACATTTGCTTAGGGTGTGACAAGCCTTAACCACATCTAAATAGAGTGGTTCGCCTAGGGAGCCCGGTTCCTTTGTCCGATCTAAAACTGCTACCTTTCGAACGCTTTCGGGCAGAACATTTAAAAAATGATGGTTTGAGAAGGGGCGGTAGAGTCTAACTTTAACCAATCCAACTTTTTGACCCCTTTGGTTTAAATAATCGATGGTTTCTTCGATTGTGTCGCAAACTGAGCCCATGGCCACTATAACTTCAGTTGCCTCGGGATCGCCGTAATAGTCAAAAAGATTGTAGCTACGGCCGGTCATCTCAGCCAACCTGCGCATGTAGTTTTCCACAACCTCAGGAACGGCTTCATAAAAAGAATTAGACGATTCTACACCCTGAAAATATATGTCGGGATTTTGAGCAGTCCCCTTTGTCACCGGTCTTATGGGGTTTAATCCTCGGCTTCTAAATTCTTCTAAAGCTTTTTCATCTAATAATTCCTTCATTTGTGTGTACTCAAGTGGCTTGATCTTCTGGTATTCGTGGCTAGTTCTAAACCCGTCAAAAAAATGTAGGAAAGGAATTTTTGACGAAATAGTAGATAAGTGCGCAATACACGCCAGATCCATAACCTCCTGAACATTCGTTGAGGCAAGGAGGGCAAAACCGGTTTGCCTACAAGCCATCACATCTTGATGATCACCAAATATCGAAAGGGCATGGGAGGCTAGGGCTCGCGCACTAACATGAAAAACGCAGGGTAACAGCTCACCTGCAATTTTATACATGTTGGGAATCATTAATAACAAACCCTGTGAAGCGGTGAATGTTGTGGTTAAAGCTCCTACACTTAACGCCCCATGCACTGCTCCGGCCGCACCTGCCTCAGACTGCATTTCTACTACCTTTACTGGTTCTGCAAATAAGTTTAATCGCCCATGGGCACTCCATTCATCAACAAATTCTGCCATGGGTGAAGATGGGGTTATTGGATAGATTGCACTAATCTCAGTGAAAGCATATGCCACATGAGCCGCGGCCTCGTTGCCATCAATCGTAATATACTTTTTCATGCTTTGCCTCCGTCTTTTCATTCTTAAGTATATTATTGGACATTTATTTTTTATCATACAGAAATTTAAAAGTTACTTATGGTTAGTCCATTAAAATATTAAAAAGCCACTCCGTTCCTGAAAACGTAGTGGCTTTTCTATGCAATAATACTTACAGTTTAATCCGCAATCTCAATTGAAATACTGGAAAAATTATAATCAATCAGAACTTCAGGTTCTGAAGATCTCCTTTTACGAAAGATACTACCGATCGTCTCGCTATTAATGAAGGGCAAATTAATGCTATAGGGTTCTTTTAGCCCGTCTAGCTCAAAGTCATAACCTCTATCATCAGGCAAAAGGCGAATCTGAACGGCATCGAAATTACTATCCAATTTTAATGACCCGGAGATTTCAGACAAGCCCACACTACTAAAATTTGTGTCGCCTGCAAATGATCCCACGACATTTTCAACTGATACGGTGGAGAAACTGGACTCTAATTCCAAATTCCCTTGAAAATCTTGAACATTAATTGTGCCAAAATTGTTTTCTAACCGTACTGACATGTCATGGGGCACATTGACAAGATAACTTACACCGATTAGTCCATTATTATCAGGAAAATCACCCTCTAGCGCGTAATGTAGGGTTCTTCCATCATTTGTTTCTTTAATCCTTAGTGTATCAAAAACCTGCTTTTTATTTGCCCCTATAGTGCTGATTATCTCAATTTCATCTCCGTCTGATGATTGGAGATCTATCGTTCCAAACACACCCTCAATAACAACCACACTAAGATCTTCTCGAGTTCTTCTAAATACTTCCTCCTTTTCAAATTCAAAATCTGCAGAAGGATTGTTGACATTTATTTCAAACGAACTTCTATTACGATTCTTTATATTTGTAGTGAAAGAAGCTTTAATATTCACATAAAAAAGAAAAGACAAGACAACCAGAATAGCTAACGTGATTCGTCGAATTTTAATTTTTCTCGCCCCCTTAATTTACTTCCAAATAGTTATCGAACAAATAGGAAGTTAACCAGAACAACCCAATAACAGCAATTAGAGCCCCGATATTAAGAGCAAGAAAGAATTTAACGTTCACCAAATATTGTAATTGGTCCAAGCGCATTATTTGATGCATGGGGATACGAGGAACCCAGTTAAAAAGAGGTGCTNACCATCGACCAACCGTACTAACCAGATTAATGGCGAGAATCCAAACCCATATCTGGACTAAACCTTGAAACCGACCGATCATCCTGCTAACCACAAAAGATAATTGTATAAAAACAATGACCGCNGTGAATAATACAAGACTTAGCAAATATAGGATCGCTAAGTTTCTTAGAATCCACGATAACCTTGGTGTATCGGTGCCAATCGCCCCAATGAGCGGGTTTGCAAAAATAAATGTGCCAACTGAAATTACACCGAGCAAGGTCGTGTATTCCACCCATAAACTCACGATCTTACTTAATAAGACTTGCCACCCGGGCACGGGCAGTACTTGAAGGGTATAGACGGTATCGTCCTTCCACTCAGTATTTAACTTTTGTGCCGCCTGCCACACAAACCATATGGGTAGGAAGGCAAGGGATATACCAACGGGCACAATAAGCGACGCNTCATGCCACGAGCCCATTTTTACATTAAACCACGTAAGNGCCATGGAAATCGCGATTATGGCAGCAACTATCCCCACCGACATTTTACTTGCATTGAGATCCTTGCGAATTAAATTTGCAAAACGTGACATTAAGCAAAAACCTCCTTAAATAGATCATTAATGGATTTACCATGTTGTAATCTTAAATCTTCCGCATTACCTTGTAGACTAATTATTCCTTCATCAAGAAATATCACTGAATCAAATAATTGCTCGGTATCGCCGAGGGAATGGGTGGAAATGATCATGGTTTGGTCTTCACTTTTAAACTGACGAATAATGCCTTCCACGATTCGATCTCTAGAAGCGGGATCTATACCGCTAAAAGGTTCGTCAAGTAAAATAAGCGGTGCGGTGCGGGCAAGAGCCAAGATCAACTTTAAACGTGCCCTCATTCCTTTAGAAAGAGAACTTACCTTTTTATCACGTTCTAAACGCATAAAATCCAATAATTCTCTTTCCCTCTCCACTTCCCAGTCGTCATAAAAACTAGAAATGAACTTAATAGTCTGATCAATTGTCATCCAGCGATAGAGGCTATCTATTTCAGGTACAAAAGCAATCATTGCCTTAGTGTGACGAGATGGCGATTTACCAAAAATCTCTATGGAGCCATTATCCGGTTTAATTAAGCCCACCACTGACTTTAATAAAGTTGATTTTCCACTTCCGTTGGGTCCCAAAAGTCCACAGATTTGACCCTTAGAAAGAGTTAAATCTAATCCCTTTAGCGCTTCTACCTTAGGGTACTTCTTAGTTAAATTCTTGATAACCAAAGCGTCTGTCAAATTCATTCGTCGCTCACCTCGCCTTTTAATTCTAACTTTTGGAACATCTGCTCTACTTCCTTTACCGTTTCTTCTTGAGTTAATCCCAGTGAACGCATGGCATGCACGAAATCGTCGACTAGATCTTTTAACATTTCCGTTCTCGTCTCCTCCACAATCTTTTCATCTTGACACACAAAGGTGCCTTGCCCTCTTAGAGTTTCGACCATACCCAATGTTTCCATCTCTCGATAAGCCCTCTGCACAGTGTTGGCATTCACTTTTAGAAGTGCGGCCAGATCCCTTTGAGATGGAACCTTCTCACCTGGTTTCAGTACACCAACAGCAATTTGACGTTTGAATTCTAAGATAATCTGAAGATAAATCGGAGTTGAAGTATTAAAGTCTATATTCAAAAATTATCACCCCTTTTCGCATGGTGCATTAGGTCACTAGTGCACCGTTATGATAACCCGCCAAACTTTAAATGTCAAGGTTATTATTTAATCTTTTGACACAGAATAAATCGGAGGGAAAGTTATGCTCGCGAAACTACAACTAGCAGTCAAATATATTCTAATCACCGCCGCATCCCTACTTATGCTCGGATTATTTGATAGTAATCCGGCATGGAAGGTTTTAATCTACGCCCTTTTTGCACTGGGTCTTAACCAAACAATAGACCACCTGTATAAGGGACCCGTAGCCCCGTTGATTCAGGGGGTCAGTGCGACTCTTCTAGCATATGTGTTGAGTTTAACACCTTTCTTGCGGGCGACTTTTGCCACTTTAATTGGTTTTGCCATATTGTTTAGCGTGGCAGAGCTTTTTTACAGAAAATTCGTTAAAAAAAGCAACTAAAAACTATAGGGGAAAGGAAGAAAATTATGCATGGAAAAATTGCTGTAGATGCGGTTCTATCCAATGTTCGAGAATATCTTGAGCAAAATGGGTTTGAAGTTGTGGATCCAGAAAAGAATCTAGGGCATGCCAAAATTGTTATTACCAGTGGACTAGATAAAAATTATCTAGGAGATGAAAGTATTAAAACAGAAGTGCCGGTAATTGATGCCAGCGGCCTAACGGAAGATCAAGTTTTAGCAGAAGTTGAACGAAGATTAAATATCTCACACTAGATGCTTGTGAAAAGCACCGGCCCTTGGGTAGGTGCTTTTGTATTTTGTCTAACCCAAATGCTAAATAAAGGAGTTCATTTAAAAGAACTGAAATAGACCTTTAATAGAACTTTTCGAAAAAACATTTGGGGAGGACTGTACCATGACCAATAATAAACAAATCGAAAAATTGTCTTCAGCTTGGCAGGGCTTAATACCTAAGCCTGTGTCCTTAGAAAAAATGGATGGATGCTTTTGTATTAATCAAGAGACTAAAATTGTTATCGCGTCTGCAGAAGAAGAAATCTTAAAGATCGGTCAATATTTAGCAAATCTTCTTAAACCCGCAACCGGCTTCCCCCTAGAGATAACAAAGTCTACTAATTCTGTGGCGCAGAATATTATTTCCCTAAGCATTAAACACGATCCTTCTTTAAAAGAAGAGGGATATGAATTGGTGATCTCCACCGAGTCAATTAATCTGTCTGCCAATAAGGGACATGGTTTATTTAATGGGATACAAACACTAAGACAATTGCTTCCCATCACAATAGAAAGTAATGTAAAGCAAGACGGACCGTGGGAATTGGACGCTTTGATTGTTAAGGATTATCCCCGTTTTAGCTGGCGTGGCGCAATGATTGATGTGGCCAGAAGCTTTTTCACAGTTGAAGAAGTAAAACGTTTTATTGATCTTTTCGCACTCCACAAGATTAATAGACTACATCTACATTTAAGCGATGACCAAGGTTGGAGAATAGAGATTAAAAGTTGGCCGGAGCTCACTAGCCACGGAGGCAAATGCGCAGTGGAAGGGGGGAGCTCCGGTTACTACACTCAAGATCAGTATAAAGAAATTGTGCGATATGCCCATGAACGATTTATGCTGGTGATTCCGGAAATCGACGTTCCGGGCCATACAAATGCTGCATTATCTTCATACGCAGAACTAAATAGTGATGGAATCGCGCCTCCTTACTTTAGGGGAATGAAAGTGGGATTCAGCACACTAGACACGGATAAAGACATAACCTATGAGTTTCTTACGGATGTTTTCACTGAAATAGCCTCCATTACCCCCGGACCATACCTGCATGTAGGTGGTGATGAAGCACTGTCCACTACAGAAGAAGAGTATTCGCACTTCCTTTCCCGGTTAGAAACCATTATTGCCTCTTTAGGCAAAACTATGATTGGTTGGGGCGAAGTTGGCCATTATGAAAATCTCAATCCAAATACAATCATTCAACTTTGGCAATCCCCCGCTAAGAAAGATCATGAAACGGCCCTTAAACTAGGTGTAAAAACCATCATGTCTCCTGCACACAAGATCTACGTTGATATGAAATATGATGAAAGCACCCATGTTGGGCAAGATTGGGCGGGATATGTTAGCGTTGAGACGGCCTATAATTGGGATCCCACGTCTGTTTATGAAGGGTTTAATGAGCAGGACATTTTAGGAATAGAGGCTCCTCTATGGACAGAAACAATTCATAACACAGAAGATGCGGATTATATGTACTTCCCAAGAATCTCCGGTGCAGCTGAGATTGGTTGGTCACCAAAGGATAACAGAAGTTGGGAAGAATATTGCCTACGTCTGGCCAGACTCGGAAAACGCCTAGAGCAGCTGGGAG
>JGI24708J26588_10003602_pt1 | contig 11106 bp, 11 predicted proteins | sample BioPla1DNA2_FD_26588 | JGI IMG/M metagenome (IMG submission 26588) | reverse complement strand
GTGTTTGAAAATACCACATCTTCTCCTTCTATTTTTACATTTAGTACCTTACCACCATGAACAGCAGTATAGGACCCATCTTCCTCCACCTGCCATCTAAAAGCTTGACCACATTCAAATATATGCTTTGGATGAAAATCCTTCATGTTTTTTATTATTATTTTATTGTTTTTTTCTATAATATTATAATTCATTTTTTTGCTCCTTCCTTTTCCTATATTATACCCCAAAAAATAAAAATATGGGACAGTAAGAAACTGTCCCTAGTAATTATTGCAAGAAAAAAATAAAAAAGACAGGGTGCTATGATATGCTCCCCTGTCTTATTGTCTTATTAATACCAGCCTCTTAATTTCATTACATCTGCAACTTTTTTAACTGATAACATATAGGCTGCTTGTCTTATAGTTACATCGTATTCTTCTTTTAATGCCCATATATCGTTGAAGGCTTTAACCATTTCTATTTCTTGTTTTTCTTCTACTTCTTCTTCACTCCAGTAGTATCCATATAGATTTTGTACCCATTCAAAATAGGATACTGTAACCCCACCAGCATTAGTTAATATATCTGGTGTAACTGGTATACCTCTTTTGTTTAGAACTTCGTCTGCATCGGGAGTNGTTGGCCCATTAGCTGCTTCACAAACTAATTTTGCATTAATTTTTTCTGCTACTTCTGCAGTTATAGCGTTTTCCAATGCTGCAGGTATTAGTATATCTACTTCTAATTCCCAGAATTCATCTAGAGTTATTTGTTTAGCCTTTGGATAGCCTACTAAGTTTTTGTGTTCATCCATATATGCTTTTAAGTCTTCAAAATCTAATCCTTCCTCATTATAAAGAGCATAAGTTCCAACTGATGGTGCCCATTCTCCTATGGCCACTACAGTAGCTCCTTGTCTTTGAACGTTTTTAACTGTGTAGGAACCTACATTTCCAAAGCCTTGAACAGCTACTTTTGCCTCTTTCATATTGATTCCTAATTTGTTTGCTGCTTCTCTTGTTATTACTGAAACCCCAAATCCTGTAGCTTCGTTTCTACCTTCTGAACCTCCCCATGGAACTGGTTTTCCAGTTATAACTCCAAGGGCAGATTGCCCATTTAATTTATTGTATTCATCTACCATCCAAGCCATTACTTGACCATTACTTCCCACATCTGGTGCTGGTATATCTATTTTTTCGCCTAAGTATTTGTGAAGTCCTTGAACATACCCTCTAGAAAGTCTTTCTAATTCCCCTTGTGATAATGTTAGTGGATCGCAAGTTATTCCACCTTTTCCTCCACCATAAGGTACTCCCATTACTCCACATTTAAATGTCATCCAAACTGATAGGGCTTTTACTTCATCAGGATTTACACCTGGATGGAATCTTATTCCACCTTTACCTGGCCCTATTGCATCATTGTGTACTGCCCTGTATCCTTTAAATACTTTTGTTGTACCATCATCCATTTTAACTGGAATGGATATTTCAATCATTCTTTGAGGTTCAGATAATATTTCATATACTGCAGGATCTAAACCTAATGCGTCACATGCTGCTTTTACTTGTTTTTGAGCAGCTTCCAATGGATTCAAATTTTCTTTTGCCATTAATAATTACCTCCCTTAATTTGGTTAGTGAAAACATTTTCACCAAAGAGATTCAACAATATTTTAACACTGTTTTTTGCACAGTGCAAGTAATTAAAATACTAGTATCCTATATATTTTAATTTAATTGTGCCATAATTTCATCTATATTGTCTAATCCATTAATTAATTCTGGTATTACCTCATATACATCTCCTACAATACCATAATCTGCTACTTTAAATATAGGTGCATCTTTATCCTTATTTATGGCAATTATTAAATCAGAATCCTGCATTCCCGCTAAATGTTGTATTGCTCCTGATATACCACAGGCAATATATACTGTTGGTCGAACAGTTTTTCCTGTTTGGCCTACTTGATGACTTTGATCGATCCAACCAGCATCTACTGTAGCACGACTAGCTCCCACAACTCCATCTAGCTTTTCAGCCAATTCTTCTATTAATTTAAAGCCTTCAGCATCTCCTAATCCTCTACCACCAGATACTATTATATTAGCTTCTTCTAATTTAACTACTGCTTTTTTAGCCTTTACTGTCTCAACAACTTTTGCCCTAATATCTTCTTCCTTTAGATTTGGATTAAACTTTTCAATATTTCCTGTTCTATTTTCATCGTATTTAGCCTTTTCCATAACTCCTGGTCTAACTGTAGCCATTTGTGGCCTGTGATTAGGACAAATTATTGTAGCCATTAAATTACCGCCAAATGCTGGACGAGTTTGCATTAATCTTCTATTTTCTAAATCTACTTCAAGTCTTGTACAATCTGCAGTTAAGCCTGTGTGAACTCTAGAGGAAATTCTAGGTCCTAAATCCCTTCCTATATTAGTAGCTCCTATTAATAATATTTCTGGTTTTCTTTCTTCTATTAAATCGCATATTACTTTAGTGTAACCATCAGTAGTATATACCTCTAAAAGTTCTGAATCTCCATATAATACATTGTCAGCGCCATATTTAATTAGTGTTTCAGCTAAATTATCTACATCTTTTCCTAATAAAACTGCTGTTAAATCTGTACCTATTTGTTCAGCTATTTTCTTACCTTCCCCTAATAATTCAATGGAAACATTTAGAAGTTCTCCAGCTCTTTGCTCTGCAAATACCCAAACTCCCTTATATTGGTTTATATCTACTCCCTTTTTTTCCCCTTCTTCTTTTATTATTGCATCTACTGGACAAGCTTCTATACAAGTCCCACAAGCAGTACATTTATCATTTATTACTGCTTTATCGTCTATCATATCTATAGCATCAAATGGACATGCATCTACACATGTACCACAACCTATACATTCTTCACTTATTACTTTTACTGCCATAATTATTCCTCCCCTCAAAATTTATATGACTTTTTCTTCTTTAAGTCTAACGATTAACTCTCTAGCCACATCCTTTGGACTTCCTTCTAATATTTCAGATTCTCCACCTCTTCCTGGTGGGGTAAAGGATTTATTTACTTGGGTTGGAGAGCCATCTAGTCCAATATTGTCCATGTCTGCATTAACATCTTTTGCTGATAATACTTTTATATTATCACCGTTAAAACCTTTATAAATTCCTCTAATAGATGGATATCTAGGTTCATTTAATTCCTTAATAGCAGTAATCAAAACTGGACATTCTGATTCTATTACAAAATAGCCATCCTCTAAAGCTCTTTTTGCCCTTACTTTTCCATTTTCTAATTTTAATTCCTCTACATAGGTAATTTGAGGTATATTTAAATGTTCTGCAATTTGAGGCCCAACTTGAGCAGTATCTCCGTCTATAGCCTGTCTACCGCAGAAAATAATATCATAATCTCCAATAGCCTTAATACCTGCAGCTAGTGCTGTTGATGTAGCCCAGGTATCTGAACCTGCAAAAGCCCTATCACTTAATAATATGGCTTCATCTGCACCCATGGCAATTGCCTCTACTAAAGCTACTTCTGCTTGAGGTGGTCCCATACTTAGTACTGTTACTTTAACATCTTCATTTTCATCCTTTATTCTCAATGCTTCTTCTAAAGCATTTTTATCATCTGGATTTATTATACTAGGTACTCCTTCTCTAATTAAAGTTCCCTTTACTGGGTCAATTTTTACTTCATTAGTATCAGGAACTTGCTTTATACATACAATAATATTCATAAATTTACCTCCTCCAAAATTTATCTTAATAGATTGGCTGCTATAACCATTTGTTGAACTTGAGAAGTTCCTTCATATATTTCAGTTATTTTCGCATCTCTCATCATTCTTTCCACAGGATAATCTTTTGTATATCCATATCCACCATGAAGTTGTACACATTTAGTTGTAACATCCATGGCAGTATTTGCTGCAAATAATTTGGCCATAGCTGCTTCCTTNTTGTATGGAAGTCCATTGGCTTTATTATAAGCTGCTCTATATACTAAAAATCTAGCGGCTTCAATATCAGTTGCCATATCTGCTATCATCCATTGTAGTCCTTGGAATTTAGCTATTGGTCTACCAAATTGTTCTCTTTCTTTTACATACTGTATAGTTTCATCTAATGCCCCTTGTGCAATACCTAATGCTTGAGCTGCAATTCCAATTCTACCTCCATCTAAAGTTGACATGGCAATTCCAAAACCTTTGCCTTCAGCACCAAGTAAATTTTCCTTTGGAATTTTACAATCTCTAAATATTAATTCTGTAGTGGAAGAACCTCTAATACCCATTTTATCTTCTAATTTCCCTATACTAAATCCTGGTGCATCCTTATCTACTATAAAAGCAGATATGCCTCTAGTTCCTTTGGACTTATCTGTCATAGCAAATATTATATATACATCTGCTTGTCCACCATTAGTAATAAAAATTTTGGTTCCATTAAGAATATAATTATCCCCATCTAATACTGCAACTGTTTGTTGACCGGCTGCATCTGTACCAGCATTTGGTTCTGTTAATCCAAAAGCTCCTAGTTTTTCTCCTTTTGCTAAAGGAATTAAATATTTTTGTTTTTGTTCCTCTGTACCATATCTAAATATAGGCCAGCAACCAAGAGAAGTATGAGCTGAACATATAACACCAGTGGTTCCACATACCTTTGATAATTCTTCAATTGCAATGGCATAGTCTATTTCATTGCCACCAGCTCCACCATATTCTACTGGAAAAGGTATGCCTAGCATATTGTATCTAGCCATTTTTTCCACAGTTTCACTTGGGAACCTACCTGTTTCGTCTATTTCTGCAGCAATAGGTTCCACCTCGTTCTGTGCAAATTCCCTCATTACATCTCTTATCATTTCCTGTTCTTTTGTTAATTTAAATTCCATATATTTCCCTCCTAATGTTTAAGCTCTTCCTTATATACTATTATAGCCTAACTTAAAGAAAATTTCCACAATAGTATGTTAATTTTTAAACTTTCTACTTTATTGATGTTTCTAGATATTTCATTTTTAAATACGATTATTCTCTTTATTTTCCCCTTTTATGATATTTATTACCTTGTTTTAAATTTATTTTCCTTATTTTTTCAAGTGGATTTTTCTTTTATTGTCATATTTTTAACAATATTCGGACTATTTAAAGGCTCCACTTATGGAGCCTTTGCCTAAATTTAAGAATTAACATAGTCTGATTTATTATTTAAAAAATAAGATAGTGTAAACAATGATTCATTTAAATGAACATTTTCTATTATTATATCCTCATTGACTTTCAAATCTGCTGGCGCAAAATTCCAAATTCCTTTTATTCCTGATTTCATATATATATCAGCTATTTCCTGAGCATTTTCTTTTGGAGTAGTAATAATTCCAATTTCCACCTCATTCTCCACTATAAAATCTGCTAATTCATCTACATCTCTAATTTCTAAATCTCTAATCTTAAGTCCTATTAATTTTGGATTTTTATCAAATAGTGAAAGAATCTTAAATCCTGCATCTTCAAATCCTTTATAATTTGCTACTGCTTGCCCTAAATTTCCAGCACCTGCAATTACCGTTTTATATACTTTATCTAAACCAAGAATTTTACCAAGTTGAGTATGTAATTCTTCCACATTATATCCATATCCTTGTTGGCCAAATCCTCCAAAATTATTTAAATCCTGTCTAATTTGAGAAGCTGTAAATCCAGTCATATTACTTAATTCCTGTGATGAAACTCTATTAATACCTTTTCTTAACAGTTCTCCTAAGTATCTATAGTATTTAGGCAATCTTCTAATGACAGTTATTGATACTTTGTTATCTCTATCCACTCTTTCCACCTCCATCTAATATTGTTTCCTATGTTTGTTTTTATTATAGCAAATGCTTATTAATCAGTCAATTTTAACCAAAAATGAATATAAAATATTTAACTACTTATAATATTATTACCATAATTCTAGGAGGTTAAATCATGACCAGTAAAGAACAATTGAGAAAAATTGCTATATATTGTGATTCTTATAATCCAAAAGAGGAGGATACTCTAAATATAACATCAAATGTATATGAAGAAAAATATGAAAGCTGTGAAAACTGCTCTCATTTTACTAAAGATGNAAAATGTGATATTGATTTAATTGATAAGGTTTTATCCAGTTTAGCTATGGAATTAGATTTAAAAAGATAGTCCTTACTTTAAAAGGACTATCTTTTTTGGTAAAATATATTGTACAGTATAAAGAAAGTAGGAGATTTAAAATGATAGTTCTTTCTTGTAGCAATATTTCAAAAGCCTATGGAATAAATTCCATCTTAGAAAATATAAGCTTTACAATTGAAAACGGAGACAAAATCGGCTTAATTGGTTTAAATGGCTCTGGTAAAACTACTCTTTTCAATATATTGGCTAAAGAAATTTCCAGTGATAGTGGAAATATATATATTCAAAAAGATTTAAAAATTGGGTATTTAAAACAACATACTAATATTGAAAGTGAACTTACAGTATTTGAAGAATGTCTACAGGTGTTTAAACCCTTAATTGAAATGGAAAAGGATATAAGACAATTAGAGATAAAAATAAGTAAAATTAGTGAAAATGGAAGTTCCCAAAAATTAGATTCTCTTTTACAGGAATACTCTATTTTATTGGAAGAATTTAATAATCAAAATGGATATGGATATAAATCTGAAATTAAAGGAGTATTAAAAGGCTTAGGTTTTACTGAAGAAGAAATGGATAGAAGTTCTAATATATTAAGTGGTGGACAAAAATCAAGACTCTCTTTGGCTAAACTCCTATTGGAAAAACCTGATCTATTATTATTAGACGAGCCTACAAATCATTTAGATATAGAGGCCATAAATTGGCTAGAATCTTTCTTAAAAGAATATAATAAGGCAGTTTTAGTAATATCCCACGATAGGTATTTTTTAAACAATGTAGTTTCTAAAATATTTCATTTGGAAAATAAAAACATAAAGATTTATAATACTAATTATTCCAAATACATGGAACAAAGGAAAAAAGACTTAGAAGTATTAAAAAAACAATATGAAGATCAACAACGAGAAGTAAAAAGGCAAGAGGAAATTATTCAACGATTTTCTAATTATGGTGGAAAAAGATATATAAAACAAGCACAAGCTAGACAAAAATTATTAGATAAAATGAAATTAATGGATAAACCTATGGATGATAAAAAAGTAAAAATAAAATTTGAACCTAAAATTAAGTCTGGTAGAGATGTGCTTAAAGTTGAAGAGCTTGGCAAAAGTTTTGGAGACTACCAACTCTTTGAAGATATTAATTTTAATATTTACAGGGGTGAAAAAGTAGGATTAATTGGTCCAAATGGTATTGGAAAAACCACACTTTTTAAAACCATATTAAATGAAATTCCCTATGAGGAAGGTAATATTAATATTGGTCATCATGTGCATATTGGCTATTTTGATCAAGAACAAACAGATTTGAATTTAGATAATACTATTATAGATGAAATTTGGGACCATAATCCTAAATTAAACCATTATGAAATTCGAACTATTTTAAGTCGCTTTTTATTTATTGGAGATGATATTTTTAAAGAAATAAAAGAACTAAGTGGTGGAGAAAGGGGAAGGCTTCAATTACTTAAAATGATGCTTTCTGATTCTAATTTCCTCTTAATGGACGAGCCTACTAATCATTTAGATATAGATTCTAAAGAGGTATTAGAAGATGCCTTAATAGACTACGAAGGAACAATATTTGTAATATCTCATGATAGGTATTTTCTAAATAGAGTTACTAATAAAATTTTAGAAATGACAGAGGAGGGCATAGTTGAATATTTAGGTAATTATGATTATTATTTAGAAAAGAAAAATGAAATAGTTATAGAAGATAATGAGGAGTATAAAACTAAAACTCAAATAAAATTAGAAAGAAAAAAAGAGAAAGAGAAACTAGAATTTGAAAGAAAAAAGAAAAAAGAAATAGAAGAACTGGAAAAGTTAATAGCAGCAAATGAAATTGATTTAGAAAACTTGGACAATCTCTTATGTAAACCTGAATTATATGAGGAACCAGAAAAAGCTCTAAAATTATCTCAAGAAAGGGAACAGCTACAATTGAAATTAGATAAGCTTTATAATCAATGGATAATTTTAACAGAAGAATAGTATCCCCATACTATCCACAAAATATACACAAAATCCACAGACTTATCCACAATAACTTGTCCATTTTTAAGGCTTTTTAGCTAGTCCTCCACATTATCCACAAAATATTCTTTGTCGTTTTTTCTTATATTGTGGAAATAATGTGGAGAAATTGTGGATTATTATCTTAATTCTAAATTTGGTTCTACATTTAAGTGATAATCTGAAACCTTACCATCTATATAATTAAAATATGCAGCTGAACCTATCATGGCTGCATTATCTGTACATAATACTGTAGATGGATAAAATATTTCAATATTTTCTTCTTTTCCTCTTTTTTGAATTAAATTTCTCAATCCTTCATTGGCAGCCACTCCACCTGCTAAAGCAATTTTATCTGAATTTCTTTCCTTTGCCAATCTTATGGTTTTTTCCACTAATACTTCTATAACAGCCTGTTGAAAACTAGCAGCCACATCTTCCACTATTATTTCTTTACCTTTCTGTGACATTTGATTTAAATAATTAAGTACTGCAGTTTTCAGCCCACTAAAACTAAAATCATAGGAATTTGGCTCTAAATATACTCTTGGAAAATCAATAGCAAATTTGTCCCCAGTTTTAGCCAATTTATCTACTATAGGTCCTCCTGGATAGGATAATCCTAAAGCCCTAGCAATTTTGTCAAAGGCCTCTCCTGCTGCATCGTCTCTAGTTCTACCTATTAATTCATAATTAGTATAAGAATTTGCCTGTACTAAATAAGTATGGCCCCCTGATACTATTAAACAAGTAAAAGGTGGTTCTAAATTTTTATGCTCTATATAATTAGCACATACATGACCTTCTATATGATTTACCCCTACTAGGGGTTTGTCTAGTGCATAAGCTATGGCCTTGGCAGAGGATAAACCTACAAGTAATGCTCCTACTAAACCAGGCCCTTGGGTTACACCTATTAAATCTATATCTTTAAAACCAAGTCCTGCCTCATCTAAAGCCTGTTGGATTATTAAATTAATTGTTTCAATATGTTTTCTAGATGCTACTTCTGGTACTACTCCTCCAAATTTTTTATGAATCTCTATTTGGGAGGATATTATATTAGATAAAACTTCCCTGCCTCCTTTTAGAATTGCACAGGATGTTTCATCACAGGATGTTTCTATTGCTAAAGTTATTGTCATTTAATCACCTCATTAAAAAGGAATGCTTTTCCACATTATAATTGCATCCTCATTATTATCTGAATAGTATTTTGGTCTAATTCCATATTCACAAAAACCATATTTTTTATATAAGGATTTTGCCACTTCATTGGAACGTCTAACTTCTAAAGTCATAGCTCTAATATTTCTATCTATACATAATTGTATTAAACCTTCTACTAGTCTATTTCCCACACCTAATCCTCTATATTCTTCATCTACTGCTATATTAGTAATATGTCCTTCATCTAATATAAGCCATATTCCCCCATATCCAACTACATAATTATCTATTTCTGCCACTATATATCTAGCCAATAAATTTTTAGTAAGTTCTAATTCAAAAGATTCCCTAGACCAGGGAGTCGAAAAAGTATTTCTCTCTATTTCCATTATTCTATCTAAATCAGTGGATTTCATCTCCCGAATTATAATATCCATATTTAACCTTCCTTCTTTCTCAATTCCCTTTGGGCTTGAGATTCCCGTAGATAATCAGGTGCTAAAGTATAATAATTATCCCTTATACCTTCGCTGTATTTTATTCTGGCCAATTCTCCAACACTTGAAGCCTTACATTCATTTAGGCCTATGGGAGACAATTTTACTTTTTCCCCTAGGGTATTTATAATTTTATCCCTATAAAGATGTATCCCATTGCCATTAACCATAATATCTTCATGTGTCTTAAGAATATCTAATAAATCTTCTATTTCCATGATAGTAGGTCTCATTATATTTATAATTTTGTCCTGATTCCATTTATATATGCCTGTATATACCCTGTTTCGTCTAGCATCTATCATAGGAACTACTATGCCATTATAGGGTAGATTATAAGCTAAAGCTTCTAAAGTAGACACTCCTATTATAGGTTTGTCAAATACATGGGCGAAAGATTTTACTGTGGCAACCCCTATTCTAAGTCCAGTAAAGGAGCCTGGTCCTATTGCTACTCCATATAAGTCTATATCTTTCGGTTTTAATTTTAAATTGTCTAAAACCTCTTTAATCATGGGGATTAAATTTTCTGAATGGCTCATGTCCTGATTTAACGAAAATTCCCCTAATAAATAATCCTCATCTAATACGGCACAAGTGGCCATCATAGTAGAGGTGTCTACGGCTAATGTTTTCAATCTATATTCAACTCCTCAATTAATTCTTTAAATCTATTTCCTTCTCCATGTAAATATAAGATTCTATTATCTAATTCTTTGCCTTTTTCTATTTTTATATTAATTGTATTCTCAGGCAAAATACTTGCTATTTTATCTCCCCATTCAATGATACTTACCCCATTTGAATAAAAGTACTCTTCAAAGCCTAAATCATCTAAATCAGAAACTCCTTCTAATCTATATACATCAAAATGGTATAAATTAAGTCTACCTTTGTATTCATTTATTAATGTAAAAGTAGGACTAGTTATATAGTCTTCTACCCCTAAACCCTTCCCTATGGATTTAGTTAAAGTAGTTTTTCCTGCTCCTAAATCTCCCATTAGACATATAATATCTCCAGGTTTTAACAAAGCACCTAGTTTTTCCCCAAACCTTTTCGTATCCTCTAATCCCTTTAATACTATCTTTTCCATTTAATCAACCTTCCTATTCCTTAAACTAAGTATTATTATAGCATTAGGCATTGTAATTCACAATATAAACCTTAATATCTGCAATATCTCAAATATCTGCAAATATCTGAACCTGGCACTAACATAATATCTGAACCTGGCACTAA
>JGI24708J26588_10003601_pt1 | contig 11113 bp, 8 predicted proteins | sample BioPla1DNA2_FD_26588 | JGI IMG/M metagenome (IMG submission 26588) | reverse complement strand
GCAGAAGATGAGGCGAAAGTAGTCTCCATCAGAGAGCAGCTGGAAGATGTGGAGATAGCAGTTTCTGAGAAAGAAAAGCTTGCTACAGAGCTTGACGCGATTATTAAAGAGATAGACACAAAACTCGAGGAAATACTCAACCAGGTACTCCCAGAGACTTTTGCAATAGTAAAATCCACAGCACGAAGATTCAAGGAGAATCCCGTCATAAGAGTTCAGGCGACACAGTTTGACCGCGATTTGAGTGCCACCCACGATTTTGTCACCATCAAAGGGGATATTGCTGAATGGAAAAACTCCTGGATGGCAGGTGGAAATATGATTACCTGGGATATGGTGCATTATGATGTACAGCTATATGGCGGAGCGGTACTCCACGCGGGTAAGATTGCAGAGATGGCTACCGGTGAGGGAAAAACCCTCGTAGCGACACTTCCGGTATTCCTCAACGCCCTTACAGGTAAAGGTGTCCACGTTGTAACAGTCAATGATTATCTCTCAAAGCGTGACTCCGAATGGATGGGCCCCCTCTATATGTTCCATGGATTGAGTGTTGATTGCATTGACAAGCATCAACCCAACTCTGATGCCAGAAAACGGGCATATCAGGCCGACATCACATTTGGCACCAACAATGAATTCGGTTTTGACTATCTGAGAGACAATATGGCCCTCAACCCGGACGATCTCGTGCAACGCAAACATCATTTCGCAATCGTCGATGAGGTGGACTCCGTTCTCATTGATGATGCACGTACCCCGTTGATCATTTCAGGTCCGGTGCAGCGTAGCGGCGACCAGACCTTTATAGAATATAAACCCTATGTTCAGCGTCTTTACAATGCACAACGCACACTGGTGAACCAGACTCTAAACGAGGCCAAAAAACTTATTGCCGCCGGAGAAATCAAGGACAAGGGCGAGATACTGCTCCTCAGAGCTCACAAGGGACTTCCAAAATATGCACCTCTTATCAAATACCTAAGCGAACCCGGCATCAAACAAATTTTACAGGATGTTGAAAGCAAAATTACTAAAGCTGCATTTACTGAGAAGGATATAGAGCAAAGAATCATTACCAACGAACTCTTTTTCGTTATTGACGAGCACCAGAGGAGCGTTGAGCTTACCGACAAAGGCAACGAAGTGCTTGCCCAGGCTGTTGGTGACGCTGATTTCTTCCTGATGCCAAGACTTGGGGATGAGGTTTCCAAGATTGACCAGCTGGATATTTCTCCTGAGGAGAAAAGAGAGAAAAAGGATGAGCTTTACACCAATTATTCTCTAAAAGCCGAAAGGATGCATACGGTTGACCAGCTCCTGAAAGCCTATTCGATGTTTGAGAAAGATGTGGATTATGTGGTAATCGACAACAAGGTAAAGATTGTAGATGAAAGTACCGGCCGTATTATGGAGGGACGCCGCTGGAGCGATGGTCTCCATCAGGCTGTAGAGGCTAAAGAAAATGTAAAGGTAGAGGCTGCTACACAGACTTTTGCAACCATTACCCTGCAGAACTACTTCAGAATGTATCACAAACTCTCCGGAATGACAGGTACGGCTGAGACGGAGGCGGGCGAGTTCTGGAGTATCTACAAGCTCGATGTAGTGGTAATCCCCACCAACCGTCCTATTATCCGGGATGACCAGGACGACTTGATTTACAAGACAAAGAAAGCAAAATATAATGCAGTCATAGCCCATATCGGTGAATTGGTTGCTGACAAGCGACCTGTTCTGGTAGGTACCACCTCTGTGGAAATATCCGAGTATCTAAGTCGTCTGTTGAAGTTGCATGGCATTGACCATCAGGTACTCAATGCCAAACAGCATGCACGCGAGGCGGAGGTGGTTGCACATGCGGGTAATCCCGGTACCGTAACCATCGCGACAAACATGGCAGGACGTGGTACGGACATTAAGATCTCCGATGACGTAAAGGCCGCAGGAGGTCTCGCAATTATAGGTACGGAGCGTCACGACAGCCGTCGTGTTGACCGCCAGCTCAGAGGACGTGCAGGACGTCAGGGTGACCCTGGTAGTTCGATTTTCTTTGTATCGCTTGAGGATGACCTGATGCGTATATTCGGTTCCGACAGGATCACCAAAGTGGTTGACTCAATGGGAATGAAGGAAGATGAAGCTCTTCAGGCCACGATGCTCTCCAACGCCATAGAAAGAGCCCAGAAAAAGGTTGAAGAGAACAACTTCGGCATACGAAAGAGACTTGTGGACTATGATGACGTTATGAACTCCCAGAGAGAGGTTGTATATACCAAGAGACGCAGTGCTCTTACCGGAGAACGCATTGATGTGGATGTGCTCAACATGATGACGGACTATTGCGAAATGTTTGCAGATTCCAACCGTCATCTAACTTACGAACTCTTCTGTGACGAGTTAATGAGAGCGCTTTCGATTGTTCCCGATTTTGATGAAGCCTCTTACGAGCGCTTTAATAAGGCACAGCTTGCTGAAGAACTCCAGCGGAGTGTCAATGATGTCATGCAGCGCAGGTTTGAGACCTTAATTGCGCAGACCTGGCCTGTAATAAGTCATGTGTATGATACCAAGAGGATGTTTTACCAAAATATCCAGATCCCCGTATCAGACGGCAAGATGGTTTATGGTATTCTCGTGGACCTTAGGAAGGCCTATGAGAGCAAAGGAAAGGAGTTGATTAGGGCTATACAAAAAACTATTACCCTCAGAGTTATAGATGAGTACTGGAAAAACCATCTCCGCGATATGGATGACCTGAAACAGGCAGTACAGCATGCCGCTTACGAGCAAAAAGACCCGATTCTCGTTTATAAGGGAGAGAGTTTTGAGCTCTTTATCAAGGTATTGGAAGGTATCAGCAAGGATGTTCTTTCCTTCCTCCTCCGTTCCTTCCTCTTCTTGAGGAACGACCAGGATCCACAGGAAGTTGCCACGGAAGCCCATGCCAGGAAAACTGATATGAGTGGTATGAGAGAGAGTCGTCCCGACCTGCTTACCAATAGCTCGGAGCCCAAATCCAATGCTCCGGTCAGGGCTGAGAAAAAGGTTGGCCGCAATGACCCCTGCCCTTGTGGTAGTGGCAAAAAATATAAGAATTGTCACGGCAAGAATTAACAATAAAGATATAATTCGACAAAAATGGAAAAGTTTGATATCATAGTAATCGGTTCCGGCCCGGGAGGATATGTAGCTGCTATCCGTGCCTCCCAACTGGGTTTCAACACAGCAGTAGTAGAGATGAATGAACTCGGTGGAGTCTGCCTCAACTGGGGTTGTATTCCTACCAAAGCTCTTTTAAAAAGTGCACAGACCTATAATTATGCACAAAATTGTGCTGAATTCGGTTTTTCAGCATCCGACGTTACAGCTGATCTGGAAGCAATGGTCTCCAGAAGCCGAAAAGTATCGGACTCGATGAACAAGGGTATCGCTTATCTTTTCAAGAAAAACAAGATCACCCAGATTAAAGGTGTTGGCACACTCCTTCCTGACAAACAAGTGCAGGTGACTGCAGATGATGACAGCACAACTGTTTACAAGGCAGACCATATCATAATTGCCACCGGTGCCAGGGCTGCTTCCCTACCCTTTGCACCTATCGATGGTGATAGGATTATTTCCTATCGTCAAGCCCTGATCCCCGATAAACTTCCAAAAAGTCTGGCAATTATCGGATCGGGGGCCATAGGAAGCGAATTTGCTTTCTTTTACAGATCCCTCGGAGTGGAAGTGACTCTGATAGAGTACCTTGACAGAGTTCTACCTTTAGAGGATGATGATGTAAGTGCACAGATAAGCCGCTCATTCCGAAAAATGGGCATGAAAGTGATGGTTTCCTCTGAAGTAAAGAGTGTTGACACTACCGGAGAGCTATCGCGCCTTACTGTCCTTACAAAGAAAGGTGAAGTAATAGTAGAGGCCGAATTGGTTCTTTCTGCTGTAGGCGTGGTTCCAAACACCGAAATATTGGGACTCGAGGCTTTGGGCATTGAAACCGTTAAAGGCAAAATCACAGTTGACCAATATTTCAGAACCGCAGTTGAAGGCATTTATGCTATTGGAGATGTAATTGCCACACAGGCACTTGCACACGTTGCGTCAGCTGAAGCCATCTGTTGTGTAGAGGCCATTGCGGGACTCAAGCCCCAACCTATTGACTATTCGCTTATCCCCGGCTGCACATATATTTCACCTGAGGTGGCATCAGTAGGTATGACAGAGAGAGCTGCCAAGGAAAAGGGTATAGCTTACAAAGTTGGTAAGTTTCCATTCACGGCTTCAGGCAAGGCTACTGCTGCAAGTGAAAGGGATGGTTTTGCCAAACTGGTAGTGGACGAAGAGTCAGACCGTCTGCTTGGAGTTCATATTGTAGGATCCAATGCATCAGAGATGATTGGCGGTATGGTGCTGGCTTGCAGACTTGGAGCTACTGCTTCATGCATTATGAAGACCATTTTCCCTCACCCAACAATGAGCGAAGCCATTATGGAGGCTGCAGCGGCGGTACACTCTGAAGCAATACATATATAAACTCAAAAGATAACTTTCGGATTATGGCAGAAAAAAACTCGTCTCAGCAGGCACACGCCCACGAAATAACCCGAATACCAGTGGGTACTGAAATCCGTGCGGCATTTCTCTTCTCTGAGAAAGACGTAAGGATTGATGGCACCTATCTCGGAGATATTTTCACTTCCGGCAAATTGATTATCGGAGAAACAGGGTATATGTGCGGCAACATTTGTTGCAAAAACGCAGATATCTACGGCCGTTTCGATGGTGATGTAATAATCGGTGATACCCTGATGCTACAAAGCACCTGCGTATTCAAAGGGCTCCTTCAAACTCATAAGTTGAGTGTTGAAAGCGGTGCGCGTTTCAATGGTACCTGTAAAATCATCACACAAGAGGAGTACCAGAAAATGGAGGAAGAATTCAAAGGTTCTTCTCCAACAACTGAAACCAAAAAAGAGCCGGTAACTGAAACTAAAAAAGAGAAATAGACTCTTTAGTCTATTCTTAGATCTTCTTACGAATATTGTACTTATTTCTCTCCTGACTATTTCTTGTAACCAGTTCGCCGAGGAATCCGGTTAGGAAAAGCATCACTCCTACCAGAGCCATAAGCAAAGAGAGATAAAAGAGAGGCTGCTCTGTAACAGGACGGAAAATAAGGCCTCTTGTCTGCGCGACCAGTTTAGCCACAATCAACCAAATCGCAATCACAATACCGATAATGAAGGTGAGTGTGCCAATACTCCCAAAAAGATGCATCGGTTTTTTTCCAAATACCTGAAGAAACCAAACAGAGAGCAGGTCAAGGAAACCATGTATAAAACGGTTCAAACCAAATTTACTCTTTCCATATTTACGAGCCTGATGCTGCACCACCTTCTCTCCTATTTTGGCAAAACCGGCCTGTTTCGCCAGATAAGGAATAAAACGGTGCATTTCTCCATATACCTCAATATTCTTGACAACCTCTTTACGATATGCCTTAAGACCGCAGTTCATATCGTGGAGTTTGATGCCTGTCACTTTACGGGCTGTAGCATTGTAAATCTTTGAAGGAATATTCTTCGTAAAGGTACCGTCGTAGCGTTTTTTCTTCCAGCCGGAAACAAGATCATATCCCTCTTCTTTGATCATCCTGATCATTTCGGGGATTTCCTCGGGGCTATCCTGAAGATCAGCATCCATAGTAACGACAAAATCGCCTTGTGCAGCCTCGAAGCCTGTATAAAGAGCTGCTGATTTACCATAATTGCGACGAAATGAGATACCTCTTATTACAGGATAACTCTTTTGGAGCTCTTCAATAACCTGCCATGAGTTGTCGGTACTGCCGTCATCAATCATTATGATTTCATATTTCCATCGCTCGGGAGCAAGAGCTCTATCTATCCACGCTACGAGCTCAGGGAGTGATTCGGCTTCGTTGTAAAGTGATATTACTATAGAGAGATCCATATTTCAAATTTTATTATCTTATGTTATCTCCTTCGGCAAAAAAGTTCTTAGGCTTGATGGCACGAGAAATAATTGCAGAAAAGATAATACCTAATATGAAGTTCCAAATGAAAGTGGCTATGCAGGAATATTTTGCAAAATTGTCCTCTATCTTAAGCAGCATATCTGACACATCTCCGGGAACTGAAGAAAGTTCGGGGGATGCATAAATCGTCTCAAACATTTCCGTTACCATTTCCGGAAAAAGAACGCTATACATGAAAAAAGTATATATCGCACAAATAATAGAGGAAAAGAGACATATCCTTACGCCTTGTTTAAAAACGGAACTATTTGACTCGACTTTTTGGAATTTTTTCATAAAAAAGAGAAGAAGCCAGACGGAACCGACAAACTTCACCAACCAGAAAAGCATCTTGAGGACGCCATTGTCAACAAGAGCATTGAATGAAATTATAACTACTGTAACCAGAGCAAGAAGGAGTCCATCACGGGCCGCTTCTCTCCACTTTGAAATAGCTGTAGTTTCCTGTGTCATATATCTATAATTCAATGAATATTATTATTACTAAAGTTACAAAGATACGAAATAAAATCGTACCTTTGTAGGTTGAAAGCAAAAAATGAACAATAACATCTATCATGATTAAGATAACATTTCCTGACGGTAATGTCAAAGAGTATTCAAAGGGTACCACTCCCTACCAGATAGCTGAAAGCATAAGTCCCAGACTTGCTGCCGACATTCTTGTCGCCACAGTCAACGATTCGATACATGACCTTGAGAGGCCAATTGTCGAAGATGCCACTATAAAGCTCCACAAATGGGAAGACCAGGAGGCAAAAAGCACATTCTGGCACTCATCAAGCCACCTTATGGCTGAGGCTCTGGAAATCCTCTATCCGGGCATCAAATTCGGTATAGGTCCCTCTATAGAGAACGGATTCTATTATGATGTGGACCTTGGAGACAAACAGCTCGTGGAAGCCGACCTGGCAAAAATAGAGAAAAAAATGTTGGAGTTGGCCAAGCAGAAAGAGCGCTTCACAAGGATCGATGTGACAAAAGAAGAGGCAATGGCCAAGTATTCCTCCAAGGGTGATGAATACAAATGCGAACTCATAAGTGAACTTGAGGATGGCACCATTACCTTCTATACCAATGGCGTCTTTACCGACCTCTGTCGAGGACCACACCTAAGGGACACATCGGTAATTAAGGCAGTAAAACTCACAACCATTGCCGGTGCATACTGGAGAGGTGACGAGAAGAATAAGATGCTCACCCGCGTTTACGGTATCACCTTCCCCAAGAAATCGCTTCTTGACGAATATCTCAAAATGCTTGAGGAGGCAAAAAAAAGAGATCACCGCAAAATCGGAAGAGAACTTGAACTTTTTGCCTTTTCGCCAAAGGTGGGTCAAGGTCTCCCCTTGTGGCTTCCCCGAGGCGCAGCCTTAAGAGAGCAACTTGAGATGTTTCTTAAAAAGGTACAGAAGGCACATGGCTACCAACCGGTAATTACCCCACATATTGGCCAGAAGGAACTCTATGTCACATCAGGTCACTATGCAAAATATGGTCAGGACTCATTCCGTCCAATATCCACACCTCAGGAGGGAGAAGAGTTTCTGCTCAAACCGATGAACTGTCCACACCACTGTGAAATATACAAAACCAAACCCCGCTCATACAAGGATCTTCCCCTGCGCCTTGCAGAGTTTGGAACGGTCTATCGCTATGAGCAAAGCGGTGAACTCCATGGACTGACACGTGTACGTGGCTTCACCCAGGATGATGCGCACATATTCTGCCGCGAAGACCAGATAAAAGATGAATTCTGCAAAGTAATCGATATTGTGCTCTATATCTTCAAGACTTTGGACTTTAAAGACTTCACAGCTCAGATATCACTACGTGACCCCAATAATCGGGAGAAGTATATCGGTACTGACGAAAATTGGGACAGAGCGGAACGCGCTATAATCGAAGCCAGCAAGGAGAAGGGACTACATACAACTGTGGAGCTTGGAGAGGCTGCTTTCTATGGTCCCAAGCTTGACTTTATGGTCAAAGATGCCATCGGCCGAAAGTGGCAATTGGGCACCATCCAGGTGGACTATAATCTGCCAGAGCGATTTGAACTGGAATATGTAGGCAGCGATGACCAGAAACATCGCCCAATAATGATCCATCGCGCCCCATTTGGGTCAATGGAAAGATTTGTAGCCGTCCTCATTGAACACACCAGTGGAAAGTTTCCTTTATGGTTGGCTCCCGACCAGGTTATTGTGCTGCCTGTCAGCGAAAAATACAATGATTTTGCACAAAAAGTTTGTGAATTGCTTAATAATTCCGATATTCGCAGCTCCATAGACGAACGTAACGAGACCATTGGCAAGAGAATACGCGAAAATGAGATCAAGCGCATACCCTATCTGCTGATAGTGGGAGAGAAAGAAGAAGCAGCAAATTGTGTCTCTGTAAGAAAGCAGGGAGATGGAGACCAGGGCACGATGACGATCGAAGATTTCGTTACTTTCATAAAAAAGGAAATTGAGCAACAGCTCAGCTAAAAGATTGATATTAATTAATTTATAGGAGGATAAAACTATAGCGACTAAGTACAAACCACCAACACCCAAACCATACAAAGGTCCGCGGCAACAGGACCGCAGATATTCGCGCAACCGCAAGAAAGATGGTTTGAATATCAACGAAGAGATCACCGCACAACAGGTAAGAGTTGTAGGTGACAATGTTCCTGAGCAAGGAATATACCCTCTTTCAGAGGCGCTTGAAATGGCTCAGGCACAAGAGCTTGATCTGGTTGAAATTTCGCCGAATGCCAATCCTCCCGTATGCAAGATACTTGATTACCAGAAATATCAGTATCAGCAAAAGAAAAGGGCAAAAGAACAGAAGGCAAATGCTGCCAAAATCGTCATCAAAGAGATCCGCTTCGGTCTCAATACTGATGAGCACGATTTTCAGTTCAAGCTCAACCACGCAAAGAATTTCCTCTCAGAAGGAGCGAAGGTAAAGGCCTATGTCTTTTTTAGAGGGCGTTCGATACTCTTTTCCGATCAGGGCGAGAAACTGCTGCTAAGGTTTGCGCTGGAGCTTGAAGAGTATGGGAGAGCTGAACAGATGCCAAAGCTTGAAGGCAAGAGGATGATAATGATGCTTGCCCCAATAAAAAAGAAATAAAACGATTTATAAACCAAATATTTAAAACAAGTTAAAACATTTAACTATGCCAAAAATCAAGACCAACTCCGGTTCAAAGAAGCGTTTTGCGCTCACCGGTTCGGGAAAAGTAAAAAGAAAACATGCTTACAAGAGTCACATTCTGACAAAAAAGACTAAGAAGCAAAAAAGAAGACTAACTAAATTTGCTATTGTTGACAAGGCAGATGTGAAGAGAATCAAACTCTTGTTAGTTAAGTAATTTTTAGATGTTTAATCCGGATGTCCAGCTTTGACAAGTCTCTTAATGAGCGCTGGCACCCACAACCAAATTTTCATTTATGCCAAGATCGGTTAATTCGGTAGCATCAAAAGCTCGCCGTAAAAAAATTTTAAAGCAAACTCGCGGTAATTTCGGAGCAAGAAAAAATGTATGGACCGTAGCAAAGAATACCTATGAAAAAGGGTTAACCTACGCATATCGTGACCGCAAAACCAAGAAACGCAACTTCCGTTCACTTTGGATTGTACGTATAAATGCAGCTGCACGTCAGCACGGCATGAGTTATTCTCAATTTATGGGTAAACTCGCAAAACAGAATGTAGGTCTCAATCGCAAGGTTCTTGCCGACCTCGCTATGAACAATCCCAAGGCATTCGAAGCTATTGTAAATTCCGTAAAATAATTTCCTTTGACCTTTAAGGAACTATATGGGAACAAATGGGTACGGTTCGGATTCTGGGCCGTACTCTATACTTTGTGGGTGATATGGATCCGCAACGGATGGTGGTTGTTCGGACTCATCGTGATTTTCGACCTCTTTATCACCAAAAAAGTGAAATGGGCCTTCTGGAAAAAAAAATACAAAGAGGGTGAAAAACGCAATGTTCTGCTTGATTGGCTTGATGCCCTCATTTTTGCAGTAATAGTTGTGACTTTTATCAATATTTTCTTTTTCCAGGCCTTCAAGATCCCTTCCTCCTCAATGGAAAGTTCTCTTATGACGGGGGATTATCTCTTTGTAAGCAAGGTCGCCTATGGCCCCAAAATGCCGCAGACTCCCGTGTCTATGCCCTTTATTCACAATGTTTTCCCAGGAACGCTAAAGAAGAGCTACTCTACGATCCTGCAGTTCGACCATAAACGTTTAACCGGTTTCCGCAACGTAAAGCGCGATGATTATGTAGTCTTCAGCTTTCCACATGGTGACACAGTGCTGACTAAAGCTCCGGTAGAGGATTATTACACACACGTGAGGATGAATGGTCGTGATTATACGGTAAAGACCTTAGGCCCTCTTATTTCACGCCCTGTGGACAAAAAGGACCATTACGTAAAAAGATGTGTAGCCATTGCCGGCGACACTCTTGAGATACGGGATGGGCTTGTAATTGTCAACGGCATACCTCAGGAGGCCTACTCCGGCATTCAGAATAGCTGGAGAGTTGAAACCAATGGCACCGCCATCAATCCTGTTTACCTTAGAGATATTGGCATCAACTCATCTGAAGTATGGTACGACTCTTCCCTTCCCGGTTATCCTCAGTTACCACTCACAAAGGCAATGGTCACAAAAGTAGAGTCGCTGGGCAACGTTGTTTCAGTTACTCCCAATATTGACATTTACCCGCCTGACTATCCCGACTCTTACAAGATGCTCTTCCCTTTTGTAGAGAAAGGCTGGACTAAGGACAATTACGGTCCTATTTGGATTCCTGCCAAGGGAGCCACAGTAAAGCTAAATGCAGAAAACATCGAGTTCTACAGAAGAATTATCGATGTATATGAGGGTAGCGATTTTGAGGAGAAAGAGGGGAAGTATTTCATAGACGGTGAGGAGGTTGAGAGTTATACCTTCAAGCAGGATTACTACTTTATGATGGGTGACAACCGTCATAATTCGCTCGACTCACGCTATTGGGGATTTGTCCCGGAAGATCACATAGTGG
>JGI24708J26588_10003591_pt1 | contig 11126 bp, 9 predicted proteins | sample BioPla1DNA2_FD_26588 | JGI IMG/M metagenome (IMG submission 26588) | reverse complement strand
CACCGGAATCGTGTGGCTGATATAGCACCAAACCAGCCATATTTCACGGAATAAGACATTATCCGCTCGAATCCTCATGGCTAAAGTTAGCGCATATGGGGGTCGCCCCCACCACAATGAAGGGCGCCAGACCACGGTTCTTCCCCGTCCCATCGACTGACAACAACCCCCTGCTTCAGCAGGGGCAGTCACGCTTCCCTCAGCATCGCGTTGATCGCTGCTGCCGCACGCTTCGCAGAGCCCATCGCCTCGATCACCGTTGCTGCGCCGGTGGCGATATCCCCACCAGCGTATACGTGGGGGATCGAGGTCCGGCCGGTCTCGTCGACGACGACGTTACCCTTCCGGCCGCGCTTGAGCCCCGGGATCAGGGAGACGAGGAGCGGGTTCGGGCTTGTGCCGATCGCCTGGACCACCATATCCACATCGAGGGTAAACTCACTCCCCTCGATCGGTTCTGGGGACGGGCGGCCGCTAGCATCGAGGTCCCGGAGAGAGATCTTCACGCACTCGATCCCGGAGACGCGCCCTCCGCCGAGGATCCGGGTCGGGTTCGTGCAGGTGAGAAACTCGACACCTTCCTCTTTCGCGTGCAGGACCTCGACCCTCCGCGCCGGCATATCCTCTTCGCGTCGCCGGTAGATCAGGAAGACCTTTGCGCCCATGCGGCGCGCCACCCGGGCGGCATCCATCGCGACGTTGCCGCCGCCGATCACCGCCACGCGGTCAGCTTGCAGCACCGGCGTGTCAAACTCAGGGAAGGCGTCGGCATGCATCAGGTTCACCCTCGTGAGGAACTCGTTTGCCGAGTAGACCCCGTTCAGGTTCTCCCCCGGAATACCCATAAACGCAGGCAGCCCTGCCCCGGTCGCGAGGAAGACCGCGTCGTAGCCGAGGAGTTCGTCGACGCTGATACTCCTTCCCACCAGGTAGTTCTTCTTCAGGCGGACGTTGAGGGCGAGCACCTGGTCGATCTCTGCCCTGACGACGTCCTTCGGCAGCCGAAACGCAGGGATCCCGTAGGTCAGAACACCGCCGGCCTCGTGGAGCGACTCAAAGATCGTGACGGCATGGCCTGCACGGGCAAGCTCGACCGCGGCCGTCAGCCCTGCCGGGCCGGATCCCACGACTGCAACGCGTTTCCCGGTCGGCGGCGAAGTCTCAGGGAGTTCAGCACCGTTCTGTCGCTCCCAGTCAGCCACGAATCGCTCAAGCGCGCCGATCCGGATCGGGGTCTCCTTCTTGCCGAGGATGCAGGCCCCCTCACATTGCGTCTCCTGCGGGCAGACGCGCCCGCAGATGGCGGGGAGCATGTTCTGCTCCTTGAGCGTCCGTGCGGCCCCGGGGAAATCTCCTTCCGCGATCTGCCGGACAAACGTGGGGATATCGATGCAGACCGGGCAGCCCTTTACACAGAGCGGCTTTTTGCACTGCAGGCAGCGTTCCGCCTCCGCGATCGCTTCGCCAGGGGAGAGACCGCAATCGACCTCTCTGAAGTCCCTGACCCGGATCTCGGCCGGCCGGTCAGCCATGATGGTCGCCCCCTTCGCCACACCGGCACTGGTGTTCAACGAACCGCTCAAGCGAGATCTTCTCCTGGTTGATGTAAGTCCGCTGCCGCTGCATCAGTTCGGCAAAATCGACCTGATGAGCATCGAACTCCGGGCCGTCGACACAGGCAAACTTCGTCTCTCCGCCGACGGTCACCCGGCAGGAGCCGCACATCCCGGTCCCGTCNACCATGATCGGGTTGAGGCTCACGAAGGTCTTCACGCCGTAGGGGACCGTCACGCTGGAGGTGACCTTCATCATGATGGCGGGGCCGATGATCCAGACCCGGTCGATCGTACGCTTGCTCAGCAGGTCTTTGAGGACGTCGCTTGCAAACCCGTGGACGCCCTTGCTCCCGTCGTCGGTCGTGATATAGAGTTCGTCACATATCTCGCGCATCTCGTCTTCCAGGATGAGGAGATCAGCGCTCCGCGCACCGATGACCCCGATGACACGGTTACCCGCTTTTTTGAGCTCTTCTGCGATGAGGGGCGTGCTTGCGATCCCGACACCACCGCCGACGACGCAGCAGGTCCCGTAGTTCCCGATCTCGGTCGGCTTTCCGAGCGGCCCTACAACATCCATGATGCTGTCGCCCGCACGGAGCGTCGCAAGTTCCTGGGTTGTCTTGCCGACGGTCATAAATATCACTCGAACGGCGTCTCCCCTGACTGCGGAGATGGTGAGCGGTATCCGCTCGCCTGTCTCATGCAGGCGCAGGATGAGAAACTGGCCTGCCCGTGCATGCTGCGCCACCTGCGGCGCACGTATCCAGTATTCGTAAACCCGGTCGGCGAGTTTGGTCGCCAATTCCACCTTGTACAACCGCTTCACTCCTGATATTCCTGATCGATGGTAACGTCAAACAGTATCTAACGCTTCCATACACATTATGACTCCAGCCTCTTTACTGCAGCTCTTGCGCGCAGGGCAGATCTCCCGCGACCGCTGGGCAAGGAGTCCGGATCCAGAGGAGAAACGGTTATCCCCACACCAGTCGCCATATATATCTATGCGGGGCCAGGTAGGCTGGGGGATTGCCCTGATCGTCATCGGCGTAGTGATCGCGCTTATAATTCCCATCTTTGGCATCCCGCTCGTCGTGATCGGCATCGCGCTGATCATCTGGCGTGGGCGCGAGGAGATCATCGAAAAGGCCGAGGAATGAACGAAGAATGATACTGACGACGACTGAAGAGGTGCCGGGCTACGCCGTGGGAGAGATTCTCGGCGTCGTCTTTGGCAACACAGTACGGACGAAGCACCTGGGAAAGGACATCGCGGCAGGGCTCAAGAGTCTTGTCGGCGGCGAACTCCAGGAGTATACCGATATGCTCTCCGATGCCCGGACTGAGGCCTACAACCGGATGATCAACGCCGCGCGCGATCTCGGGGCCGACGCGGTGGTGAACATCAGGTTCACGACGTCACAGACCATGACAACGGCGGCAGAGCTCCTGGCCTACGGGACGGCGGTGCGGCTCGTCCCGAAGAAGTAGGATTCCACGGGTTGGAGCCCCCTCCCGATTCTTTGCGGCGGGGTGTCTTACACTTTTTATTTGAATTTACGGCGTGGGTTGAGGCTGGAAGGCACACGATACCAGGCGGGTGCGGGCTCATCTCTGTGACGGAGCGCCGATATGCTGGACTGTGGGAATGCTCATCTTGCAATGAAGAGAGTCTCTCCCCTGGTCTCGCCGGCGTAGCGGCGGTGGACCTGTAGACATCAACCCGGGCATGATGCCCCACAGTCCAGTGCTATCCCGGTGAGACGGGAAACTTCTGCTTCAACCGCCTATTCATCATGACAGGGGCGACCACCCGAACCGACCGAGATTTGGGTTCACCAGAGTTTGAACCTCGAGTAATGCAAGTACATCCAGTAAGTTAGCGCAAGGAAGGGGCGAGCCCTCGCCGATGCTCTCACACCCGGGCCCGGGCATGATGGAACAGAGCAGGGAATCTCTGGTTGCCTGACCGCGGCCGTCTCATGGGAAAACTGGAAGGCCTCATAAAGAGAGAAATTCCGGAAGACCATGGGAGGTGGCGCTGCCCCCCTTATTTACCCAATTTCTTCGTCTTCCGCACCCTGACCGCCACACCGCGCTCTGACCTGAGCATCTCGTCCGCCCCCATCATCGCGCGCCCGGTGGCGAGCGCGAGCGGCCCTTCCACCAGCACCTCATCACCCTCCCGGATCTGGGGGTCGCAGTCCACGACGCCGGGGGCGAGGACATCGCCCTGCGGCACGAACGCATCGATCCTGACCCGGTAGCCTTCTGGTATCATCTGCCACCCCTCAAACGTCGGGCGGAAGAGCCCTGTTCCCGCATCGATGCTGAAGATCTGCTGCTTCCCGCGGAGCACCGTCATCTGCATGCTCCTGCCCCGGAGGGAGAGCCCTTTCGTCTCGATATCGGTCGCAAACTGCCAGGAGACCGTTCCCCTGATGGTATCGGTCTGCACCCGCCGCTCGCCTTCAAGCGCAGCATCCAGCGCCGCGAGTGACGCAGGCGACGTCGGGTACCCGCGGCAGGTCACCTCAAGGTCGATCCCGGCAGCCTCCGCTGCCATCTCTGCGACCGTGAGCGCCCCGCCCTCGAGGTGGGCGATCACCCGGCGGTAGGGGTGCATGGCAAAGTAACGGGCGAGGATATCGGCGATGAAGGCGCACTCCTCGCGGTCCCAGTAGCCGGTCACCGGCACGTCATAGTGGCCCGCCGGGTAGATCTGCTCCAGTTCCCGGGGTACGAGCCCGAGGGGCGATGTGACGATCAACTCATGCCCCCTCCGGTTCACCGTCTTCATAAAGAGCCGGTGACTCTGTGAGAGCGAGTAGGGCTTCCGCGCCGAGCAGGGGAGGAGGACCGCAACGTCGGTCCTGGTCGGGACGAACCGCTCGATCACCCTCTCGGCGAACCGCCTGATCTCGGCCCGGTTCTGCGACTCGGCCGTGTTTGCACGCATCGGCACCGCCCGCGCCACCGGGAGGAAACGTTCCATAAACGCGTAGTTCCGGTCAAGGAACCGGAGGATGCCCACCTGTGCGGCGTTCGCGCGGCACCGGGACTCCATCAGTTCCCTGAGCCTTCCTGCCTCGATATAGTGCCGCACAAGCGCGATCTCGTGATCCAGTGCCAGGCGGTTGTGCCGCACAAGGTCGCCAGCCTGGCACCCCTCGCACCCGCAGACCCCGGTCTCCATCAACGAGGCAGGAAACTCGCCGTCCGGCAGACAGAAGGTCCCCTGCGCGGATGCGAGGTCGACGGCCCGGTAGTCGAAGAGGTCGAAGCCTGAGTATATGAGGAGGCAGGCAGTCGAGGGGAGCGCCGATGCCGGGGCGTACCACGTGGTGTCCGGCGGGACGCTCTCTTTCAGGCCGGCAAGCCACCCTGCGTAGTTCCTTGGGTTCGCAAGCGCCGTATGCCAGTTCGCAACCAGGATACAATCGCCTGACCGCGACGCCGGGGCGGCGAGCGGGTGGACGGCAACCGGCAGTTCCCCTTCTCCCGGGGAGAAGTATTCTTCGACGAATTCCCGGTCTGCTGAGAGCGGGACGTTTGAGAGGGGGCGTCGCTTGAGTTCGGGAAAGAGTTCGTCCGTCTCCAGGGCCGCCGGGAGGGAGATACTCCTCTTCCCGTCTTCGTAGGTGCTTATCCGTGCCAGCCCATCGCGTTTCTTCACCTCATACACGCTCATGGTAGACCTCCATACCCGGGATCTCCTCAAGGACAAGAGGCACCCATACCTCGTCGCACCGGACTGCAAACCTGCTCTCGGGGTGCGCCTCCATCAGGGCGCGGATCCCGGCGCATCCCGACCTGACCATATCATCGTCCCACTCCGGGACCTCGCTCTGGCCTATCGGGAACGTCTCGGCAAGTTCTGTGGGATAGGGCCCGAAGGGGGGCTTGAAGTTCAGCACCGTATCAAACTCTGGGACTCCCCCCCGGCCATCGAACGAGACCAGTACCCCCTCCCCGATGGGGATGCGGGGGATGACTTCATGGTAGCGTAGCACCTCTGTCCGCCGGCAACTCTCTGTTCCGCAGTAGAAGAACCGGCGTTTGGAGACGTTATCATACCGCGCAAGGTCGGCCGCATGATCGAGGAGGTCGCGGTAGCCTGCGAGCAGACGCGGGTGGCTTCGGCACCGTTCATCGACCAGTTCCCAGAGGGTCCCGTCCTGGATCGCCTGCCTGATGCGGGCGATCTCTGCAAGGGTGACGTAGAGGTTGTGAAGGGCGAGCAGCCGTTCCTGGTCTTCAGACCGACGGAGTTCCTCGGCGGTCATCGAACGGCAGACCTGGCAGGGGCAGGGAAGCTCTGCGAGTTCGTCGACCCTGAAACTTCCGTGAGGGGTGATGTAGCGCCCTTCCCGGGCGAAGAGCGCGTACGCGGCCGAGTCGAAGAGATCGCATCCCATCGCGACGGCGAGGGCGAACATCGACGGGTGACCGGCGCCGAAGAGGTGGACGGCAGTCGCCGGGGAGAGGCCGCGTTTGGCCGCAAGCACGACCTCGACCAGTTCCTGGTAGCGGTAGTTCTCCATCAGGGGCACAACAGCGCCGATCGGGCAGAATGAGAACCCGAGGTCCTGGATGGCGCGACCAGCCTCCTCGCGGAGGTCAGGGAAGATCCCGCCCTGGACCGGTCCTGCCAGGTTTGCGTCAGGGAAGAGTCGTTGCGCCTCCCGGATCCGGTCCATAGTGGTCACAAGTTCGTGTGCAGCCCTCTCCCGGCCAGCGTCCGGCGGTGTGGGAATGTCCAGGGGGACGATGATGTCGCTTCCTATCGTCCGCTGGAACTCAAGCGTCTCCCGGTTGCTCACCTCGACCTTGCCGTAGACCGAAAGCTGGAACGAACCGGAGTCAGTCATGATGACACCATCGAAGTCGAGGACGCTATGAAGCCCCTCCGCGAGCGCTCGATCGCAGAACTCCGTGCTCCGCCTGAAGATGTAGGCGTTCGTGATCAGGGCCTCAACGCCCATCTCCTGCATCTCGCGGGGGGTTATCAGGGGGAGGTGGGGGTTAACGACCGGGAGAAGCGCGGGCGTCCTGACCGTTCTGTCGTTCACCCTGAGCTTGCCGACCCTTCCAGCGATATCTTTGTGTACTACCTCAAAACTGATCGCCATTCGGGTCAAACCATCTTTTCATCAAATATCTGCCCCTCAAAGACCTGTACGGTGACGTCGTTGCGTCTCCAGCACCCGGCCGGGAGCCCGGCCTTGATACAGGTCTGGTCAAGAAACTCTCTGCTGGTCCAGCCATGTTCCACCGGAACCTGCGGGAGAAGGAGACCCCCCCTCCCGAGGCCGCTAACGATCAGGCCGTGCCTCCCGACCTCGACATAATCGGGGCGTTCTTCCGGCCGGCAGTTAAGCAGTCGAGGCTCTGTAAGCACCGTCACCTCGACTTCGATATCAGAGAGTTCCCACGGGGATAGCGGCATGAACCGGGGGTCCTCAAGGGCTGCCGATACAGCCGCCTCAACGAGCGCCTCACCAAGCGGCGCTGTGGGGTACGGGAAGCCGATGCATCCGCGCAGATGTCCCCGCCGCTTGATCGTGACGAAGACGCCACGTCTCTCCTGGAATACCGGGGGGAGGGTTTTCAGGAGGGTTTTTAGCGTCATTCGCTCGCCTTTTACGGCTTTCTCGATGGCATTCCGTGCCAGGACTACTGCCATTCTGCCTTCTTCCGGGGTCAACATTGTCATCAAGATGGATCGTGTGAGATTGAATACTTTTAGCCTTTCCCTGGAGAAGGGGCACCCCGCCGGCCGCAAGGACCCTGACTTGCCCGGTTATTGTGCAGGGTTTGCTCACCCCCGGGGCGCACCTTGATGTTTGAACTATCATCAGAAGAAACAGGACGGTCGAGATGGAGCCGGACTGCGCATTTCTCCCCGGGTTCGAGGAGCGTGCCGTCTCCGCCTGAAGGGAGTGTTGCCATCCACGTCCCGGACCCGGGGAGGGAGTCTCCGGACCGTGTGAGAGGATCTCGAGGCAGTCTCCTGCCACAACCGTCACGGTGACCCGGGGGAGATGTCGACGGTCTTTCCCTCACCAATATGGGCGATGCGGAAAGTGAGGGTATCGGTAGGTTGGGGAGGGGTCCGGGACTGACAACGAGTCGGTGGTACCCCCGGCCAGGATCGGGTATGCGCCTATACCGGCCGGGGACCCGGTGGAAGACGGCCTTAACTTCTTCAATCTTCGGAAATCTGATGCTACGGTGTCCGAAAGGACTGCACCGGATTTTTCTTTACCTTGAACCGTGGAAACCCCTTCTTCTCTCGGAGGAAGCGGGTGAAGGCGTTGTCAAGGTTCTTAAGTGCGTTGTCAAGGTTCTTGTTTGCACTCTGGAGGGACCGGGAGTTGACTTCCTTGAGCCTTGGGTGTTCTTCTTTGAGGGCAGGAAGACGGTCGTTAAGGCCGAAACAGGAGAATTTTTGACTTTCCTGCTCGTATACCCGGATCTTCTGCCCCAGAGAATTGTTGTACACAAACCGAGAGTTTTTCTCTAACTGGTGCTCTTCATATCAGAAGGGCGGCGCCGCTTTCATCCCCTGACTTCGCGACCGGGGTCTTCTCGCTCCGCCACCTTCACCCCTGCAGGATAAATGTCGCGAAGATTGGCGCAAGCTCCAGGTGTGTACAGGCTTCACCTCTTCCCACGCACGGGGGCACCGGAGGATAAGACCCAAACCGTGGTGAGTATACCCACCTCTTTTTGTGCGGTATGCGCGGTCGGAGCGGAACCGGCCCGGGGCGCAGGGAATATCCGGGTGGGCGACCGCAGATATATATTCCCTCCGGAGAATATTATGAGGGAGAGGGAGAGTGCGGCCGACGGTGGCATATCATGTGCTGCTGAGGAAAGTCCTCCCACCAACCAGACACGCAGCCGCATGCAAGTGCGGGTGGCGAGAGTCACGGCAATGACACAGAAACGACACGGCCCGTCGTCAGTGATGAAACGACTGAGCTCCCGTTAACGGGAGCGAGAAGCGTGGAATCCACGCGAGCAACTCGTTGAACGTAGCGGCGGGATACGATGAAACGGTGAATCCCTGCGGGTGCAAACCAGAGTAGGGCATATGGATCGTCTGGTATCCGCCCAGGTATGGCGCGTAGCTGAATGCCGCACAGAACAGAAGGAGGCTTACTCCTCCCACTCCTTGCTAATATACCGATTTTCGATACCCGGTGCCCTCCAAGGGCGATCGTATTTCATCTAAAATATTCCATGGAAACCTCGCAGGTCTGGAGAATTAGAGGTTCCCTGCTCCGTTCTGCCTGCATCACGGGGCGGGGGCGGACCCTTTCTCCGGCGTGTTTGCCAGGCGCGAACCAGTGCCCGGGGAAAGACGGTTTTCCACGCAGCGTCTGCTTCAGCCTCTTGGGTTTCATGTGCAAACATTATTTCATGTGCGACTGATCGTCCGAGGCACCAGAACCCGCGGTATAAGGTGAAATGCTCCACTAAGTTTTTGTTGAGGTGTTTATTCTCCCTTTAGGATCAAAATAGGGTTAGTCTTCGCCATTTCACTGGCGGGCTACAGCCCATCCACCGATGTCATTGTAGGCCGTTCTCGCCTGCAGGATATCTATCATGATCGCCCGGAAGCATTGTGGAAGAGGCTGGCTCACGCGCGGTCCTGGTGATCCCGGAAACACATCACAGCAGTGCTCTGTCTATTTCTATTGAGGCTGGGGCTGCAATCTCCGGGACGAATTACCCGGATGCCCCCAAACGAGAGGATGGGGAGCAGTCACCCCTCGCCCGGTTCCTCCCTCTCGTGAGAGGAAGCAGCCCATGCACCAGGAGACCGATGCGGACCGGTGGGGAAAATGTATAAGTGAAAAAATTACCTATGGTAATAATATGGAGATACCCACCCCGGCTGAACTGCGGGAAAAGAGGATCCGTATGGGCTTGAAGCAGGCAGATGTGGCTCGGATGGCTGGAATAAGCCAGTCTATGGTCGCGCGGATCGAATCCGGCAGTGTGGATCCGAGGGTCAGCACGCTCGCGAAGATCGTGGAGGTTCTGCAGGCAGCGGAGCGTTCGGCGATCACGGCGGCCGATGTGATGACTTCGCCCGTGCTCTTCGTCGTCCCTGGTGACCCCATCAGCCGTGCCGTCGAGATTATGGGTCAGAACGGCATCTCTCAGCTGCCGGTGCTTGAGAACGGGGTGCCTGTAGGCTGTATATCTGAATCAGCGATCATGAACGCCATGGAGGAGGTGGGATTCCACCAGACACACCAGAAACTGGTGCGGGACTGCATGGAACCGGGTTTCCCGACGGTCCCCCCGACAGCGCCTATCGATACGATCGTCCATCTCCTGCATCACAACCATGCAGTCATCGTGCTCGAGAAAGGGAAGGTGCGAGGCGTCATTACCAAACACGACCTGATATCGCTGATAGCGTGAGAGAGTCTGCCAGTGCACTGATTCTCAATAATCGGTAAAGGGAGTGAGTCTGAACCGGCTTTCGCACGAGATTGATACTCGCGAGTCACGGAGCTACGCGCTGCCCCCGCCCGCGGCGCGGGAAAACCCCGCCCAGGAAGAAGTACCCAAATTGGCCTTCGGTCTCCTGAACCGAGTGTCGTCCTCGTGAATTTCATACCTGACGTTAGCACATATAGCGGACATCCCCTCTCCGGCCCTTACCCCTGGCGTGATCCCCCGATCCAGTCCGGGGAAGAGCCAGGATCCGGAACAAGTGTTCGCCAGAATCCAATAATTCGGGATCGACCTGCTAGATCAGCGAGACAAGGTCCCGGAGAACCGCCCTGGGATCATCGGCCTTGACAACGCTTGATGCCAGCAGGACTCCCGAGGTCCCAAGGTCGATTGCTATTTTTACGCACTCACCCGACTGGATGCCCGCCCCGGTCAGGACTTTCGCATCCGGGTTCACCGCCCTGACGGCGTTGACTGAGCGTTCGATGATCTCCGGGTCTGCCTTCGAGACTGAGACCCCGCTCCCGATCAGCTCCGGGGGCTCGACCGCCACATAGTCGGGTCGAAGCGCTGCCGCGGCGGCACTGGTGGTGTCGTTGTTGGTGCAGACGACCGATTCGAGGCGGAGCCTCCGGCATGCCTGGACGCAGGCGTCGATATCGGCCAGGGTGAGGCGCCGCTCGGAGTGGTTGATCAGGGTGCCGCGTGCACCAGCNGCCCTGACCTCCTCGGGCAGAATGTGGCCGGTGTGGGCGCCGGGGGTTATTGCATCGATATGCTGGGCATAGACCGGTACTGCGTAGTGCTGGCTCATAGGGCGGATCTCGGTGAAGACCGGTGCGATGCCGATGACGACCCCGCTCTCTCTCCCCACAGTCTCGGCCGCAGCGGCGATCCGGTGAGCGTTTTGGCCCATTCCCTCATGGTAAGTCTTCAGATTGACCAGAATCAACGGTGAAACCATGTCCATCACGTCTGCCTGATAGGTTGCTCCTCTCGCTATTAACTCTGATGCAGGATGCCGAAGCGTCTCCGCCCCCGCCCCGACCCCGGGTAGATCATGTCGGGAGTTCTGGACGTGGCACAGGG
>JGI24708J26588_10003590_pt1 | contig 11128 bp, 10 predicted proteins | sample BioPla1DNA2_FD_26588 | JGI IMG/M metagenome (IMG submission 26588) | reverse complement strand
AGAATCGATGCAACCATGCCTTGGAAAGGTTGGGCAATACCCGTTAGATTAAGCGTTGATAGAATTGCTGGTAAAAACAATAATAGGACAAAGTAGAATACAATGTTGGCAATAATATCAACAACTTTATTAGCTTGTTGAACGTCTTGTTTTAAGCCTAGTTTGCTTGACAGTGTTGCGATTGGTAAGCGTAGTCCTAGTTTTCTAATTAGGAAGCTGAGCGTTGAAGCAATTATCCAAGCAACTGCAGCTAGAATGATTGCAAGTATGATATCAGGCACGATACTTAACAACGAATTGAGCATGTCCGAGAATGGGCGTGCAATCGATGATAAGTTAAGTATGTTGAGAAATGCGATAATCGCAAATGCCATGATCACCCAAAAGACAAAGCGACTAATAATCGTTTCCGAATGATAGTCACGTTTTTTTTCTCCAGATGGACCGGTAAATAGTTTGTCATCAAGTGTTGTTTTCTTCAGGGCATTCTTGACGATATTTGCTACAATTAATGCAATCACCCAACCGATAATGAGTACGAGTAAAGCGGTTAGGAAGTTAGAAATTGAACCGAAATAGTACATAAAATCAAAGTCAAAATCAAACATATTTTATCATCTCCTTATTAGTTATCTACCTACGTTATTACCCGAAGATAAGTTGAGCTAAACGTGAGATATTAAAAAGAATGGGATTTTGCTCTGTCATTTGATTCATTTTTTAGCTGGGATAGGTTAATTCGTTCCCTCTGTGGCGATTTTTTTCCGAGACAGGGTACGATTAGATGTTAATCGTTCCCCCTGTGGCAATTTTTTTGCTGAGACAGGGTACGATTAGATGTTATTTTCGTTCCTCCTATGATGATTTTTCACTGAGGCAGTGCACGCTAGAGGTCAGTAAGTATATGAGAATGATTTCTAAAGAATAACGCCTAATCGTGAGAGATCGGTTAGTGTGCAGGCTTGATTTCTAACGAATAAAGGCTAATCGTGAGAGATCGGTTAGTGTGTAGGCTTGATTTCTAACGAATAAAGGCTAATCGTGAGAGATCGGTTAGTGTGTAGGCTTGATTTCTAACGAATAAAGGCTAATCGTGAGAGATCGATCAGTGTGTAGGCTTGATTTCTAACGAATAAAGGCTAATCGTGAGAGATCGGTTAGTATGTGAGCTTGATCTCTAACGAATAACGCCTAATCGTCAGACTCTGATCAGACTGTGAGATCGATTACCAATGCAAACATGTGGGATCTACTTCATTAATTAAAAAACGCTTAGGAACTAAAATTCTAAGCGTTTTTTTATCTTAATACGAATCCCCATTAAAAATAGAGTTTTTAACAACGACGTAATCAACGTTGCGGATTGCCATCACATGGTTGCCACCTGCGTATGAAATCGATGATTGGAGGTCTTGTTCCATTTCAGTTAGTGTGTCTTGAATCGCACCTTTGTATTCAACGTGCATTTTCTTGCCTTCGACGTTTTTTTTCTCACCTTTTTGGAATTCTGAAGCAGAGCCAAAGTATTCTTTATATAGCTTGCCATCAACCTCAATTGTTTCGCCAGGTGATTCGTCGTGTCCAGCGAATAGTGAGCCAATCATCACCATTGTGGCACCGAAGCGGACAGACTTAGCGATATCTCCATGTTGGCGAATTCCGCCGTCAGCAATAATCGGCTTGCTTGCAGCTTTGGCACACCATCTTAGTGCAGCCAGTTGCCAGCCACCTGTACCGAAGCCAGTTTTCATCTTCGTAATACAAACTTTCCCTGGGCCAATTCCAACTTTAGTTGCGTCAGCCCCAGCGTTCTCAAGTTCACGAACAGCTTCTGGCGTTCCAACGTTACCGGCAATCACAAAACTTTCTGGTAACTTTTCTTTAATATATTGAATCATTTTAATCACATTATTTGAGTGTCCATGAGCGACGTCAATTGTGATAAATTCGGGTACTAAATTTTTCTCGACTAATAAATCAACAAACTCATATTCTTCGGGTTTGATGCCAACACTGATTGATGCAATTAAGTTACGTGCATGCATGTCTTTAATAAATTGCTCACGTGTTTCTGGTTCAAAACGATGCATGACATAAAAATAACCGTTCTCCGCTAAATAGAGAGCAAGTTTTTCGTCAATAATCGTCTGCATATTTGCAGGGACAACTGGTAGCTTAAAAGTATGATTACCTAGCTTTACTGATGTGTCACACTCCGACCGACTTGTAACGATGCTTTTTGCGGGAATTAGTTGAATATCTTCGTAATCGAATACATTATCCATTTATAACACCCCTAAACACGAATGATTTTTAATTAATGACCTATAATCGTTCGGCCATTAGGTAATATATAATAAATATTACTCCTTGTCAAAGGTTTTGGGCATTATTTCACTAAAGATGCAAAGAAGATCGATAAATGACTGTTTATTTGTTAAAGTGTTGATTTTTGTTGTATTTAAAAGCTTTATTCGTCAAACTAAATGTAATCGAAGTTAACGATATTGAGGTGACTGATTATGTTAGTCGTTGAACGACATCAAAAAATTATCGAACAATTGGAAGAAAAGCGAATTGTAAGAGTCAGCGAGTTAAGTAAGAAGTTTTCGGTAACTGAAGAAACGATTCGACGCGATTTAGAAAAATTAGAAAAAGAAGGCTATTTGACTAGGAGTCATGGTGGGGCTGTTTTTAATGAAATGGTAAAGAATCAAGAGATTCCATTTGCTGAACGGGAAATTACCAATATTTCAAAAAAGAAATTAATTGCACAAATGTCAGTCCGTTATGTCGAAGAGTCTGATACAATCCTTTTAGATGCGAGTTCGACTGCTTGGTACATGGCAAAGATACTGCCTAACATGCCTCTGACCGTTGTTACGAATTAGTTAAAAGTTGCTGCAACTTTAGCTGAAAAGGAACAAATAACAGTGATTTGCACCGGAGGCACATTGCTCAATAAATCATTGTCGTTTGTTGGTCCATTAACAATTGAAGCATTAGATCAGTACTTTGTTAATAAAGCATTTATCTCTTGTAAAGGATTAGATTTAGAGCAAGGATTTACTGAATCAAATGAACAACAAGCATTAGTGAAGCGTAAAATGCTTGAACGTAGTAGGAAAACTTTTTTAATGTTGGATGATAGTAAAATAGGCGTGCAAGCATTCGCGAAAGTTGCCCATTTGCAAGCAGCCGATTATTTATTAATCAATCAACCACTCGACAATTCTCTTTTTGAAAAAATTCACGAGCAACATGAGCAGATTAAAGTTATTTCGAAGTAACAACGCTTTATTGTAAATAAAAAAGGCAAACCAAAATGACAATCTGTCGTCTGGTTTGCTTTTTAAAAGCTTAATTAACGATTAAGGAAAGGGAATTGAATGCTGAGCCCGAAAGGTCAAAAATAAAATAAACTAATACAAGCATCACAATTGTAAGTAATAAATAACTTTTCCCAAACCCTTTAAAGAACATAAAAAGGCTAATAATTGCTGCTAACAGAAAAAAGATGCCTGCAGCAAGTATAGCAAGATAAGACATGTGGTTACCCCTTTAATAAAATATATTCGTAATGACAAAATATAAGTTATATATTTATCTACACATTATATTATATAACGCTTGTCAAGTTAAAAAATGGTTACAAACAGATGACAACTAAATATCTTAATCAGCTAAGTATAAAAGCGATTTTCAGTTAAGAAAATCGCTTTAGCATTTGCTTGTTATTTATCGAGATCGATGTCCTTCAATTGATAAGTGTCGCGATAAGAGTACCAATCTGAAATCGTGTTTGCATCTTCAATCGGTAGACCGTGAATGACATAATGTTGACCAACAAAATTATCTAAAACAGATACTTTGTAAGTCGCGATATTTAGCTTTCTTTGGATTGGATTTTGGCTTTGTTCTAGCGCTTGAATCTTATCTTTTTTTAGCCAAACTGTTTCTTTTGAAAATACCGGGACAATTTGCAACGTTAGCTGATCTTCAGATAGGGCTGTTTTGGTCAATTTGTATTTGATGAAATCATAGCCCAAAGCAAGGGTTAGAACAACAAGTCCGATCCACCAAAAACTAGAAATGAAGATTGCGAGAATACTTATGATAACCAATGCAATCAATAGATTTACAACTGTATTAATATAAAAATATCGTCTAGAAATTGGTTTTAATTGATCGAAATTCGTCGTATATTCAGGTAAAATTGTTGCCAAGAACGTTTCGATTTCTGATCGGCGAATCAAAGGGAAAATAACAGTTTGAATGTTTTCCTTTTGACTCACTTCTCCACCCGCAATGACAATTGTTAAGCTGCCAAGATTAAAAGGCAATCTGAGTGGGTTTTGCTTAAAACTGACTGCTTGAATCCGTTTTAAAGGAATGGTGAGTTGTTTTTTCTCTACTAAACCTCTAGTAATGTAGAGCTCGTGATCATAGCGGATAATTGTAAAATCACCGTATTTAATGACTGATCCGATCGTACCTAGAAACCAGATCAAACCAAGCGAGAGTATGATCAAGGCGGCGATGACGGTGAAAGCTTGTGATAAAATCCAGCTTGTCGTTTGATCAAAAAGTCGCTCTGGAATGAATGCTTCAACTTCTGAAAAGATAAACAAGAGAATGGCAATAATAAAACCAAATCCGCCTGAAGTCGAGCCAAATGCAAATAAGCGTTTAAAGCTTGCTTCATATTTCGGGAGTTTTTTTTCTAAAGCATAGTCGTAATCATATGCTTCTGAATCATTTTCCTCATTCAAATTCACTGTCAATTCTTGCCGTAATTTATCAGCTATATCTAGTTTCAATGCGATCAAGTTAGCGTCAACATCAAGGTCGCTACCTGCTGTTTCAATTTGAATGCCCGTCAATCCCAATAACCGATGAACAATATTTTGATTTAAATTAATCGATTGAATCCGGTATTTAGAGATCGTTCGCTTTTTTCGGACAAACAGGCCATGCTCGATTCTTAATTCGCTACCATTGACTGAGTAAGTAAAGCGCAACCATTTAATCCAGCTGTAAAAAATAATGATACTGAGTAAAGCAGTTGTCCCTATTAATAAGTAGGTTAATAAGCCATCTTCTAAGCCAGCAAAAAAGATGACAAGAAATAAAAAGAATAAATTTTTGACTGTTTTGAAACTAAACAGTAAGATCGCAGCTGGGTGAAGGCGAACAGGATCAGATGTCATTTTGCTCAACCCTTGCTAAAACGGAAATTTGATCACGTAATGCTTCTGCTTCAGACAATTTGAGTGCTGGAATCTCATGGGTCGTCGCAGCAGTTGAGACTTCTAAACTAGCAAGTTTAAATTTACGTAAAATTGGTCCTTGTTTTGTATCGACGTGTTGGACCCGAACCATTGGGACGATTGTGCGCTTGACAATTAAAATCCCATGTTGAATATAAATTTCCTGATCATAGAGCTGATAACGCCATCTTCTCCATCTGAGTGGTGGAAATAGAAATACGCCAAATCCAGCAATGATAACTGTTAAAATTGAACCAATCACCGCGATCCAAATTGGCCAATTCCATTGGTAGCTTGAAAAAAATAAATTACCTGTGATTAGAATAAAAATAATTGACCAAATCAGGCCGTGAATCCGCCAAACTCGTATTGCTGAGCGTTCAATTCTATTTTTTGGATGTTCTCTCATATACATATTCCTTTCTATGAATAGCTTCTGATACCATTATAAGGCAAGAAAGGGAATCATACTAGTCTATTTTTCAGAAAAGTATGACGAATTATTTACTGTTACTCGCCAATCGATCGAGATGTTTGCCGATATGATTAATCAATAGTTGGTGATAATCATCTTCATATTCAATTAATGTAGCAAAAAATTGATCCCTAAAGAAGAGCTACATAATCAATCAACAACTGTGTATGAGACAAGTCAGTATATTGTTATTGTCGTTATAATTGTTGCCGCTATCATTTCAATTATTATCGGGACGGTCATGGGGCGCTCAATTGGTATACCGTTAAAAAGGGTAGCCAATCAGATGCAATCTGTAGCTAATGGAGATCTGACCGGCGAATCAGTTAAGGTGAAACGTAAAGATGAAATTGGTCAATTACTCCATGCGACAAACCAAATGAGAGATAGCATTAAGAGTGTATTGACAGAGATAAAATCAGCGACAGTCCGAGTAGCTGAGCAAAGTGATTTTCTAATGAATTCTGCTAGTGATGTTAAGGAAGGGAGTCAACAAATTGCGATAACAATGGAAGAATTATCGCGTGGTGCTGATTCGCAAGCGAATAATGCTTCTACCATTAATGAATCTATGGAGCAGTATGTTCAGACAGTTGATCAAACAACATTAACAACACAAAAATCGGTTAATCAAGCAGATCAAGTAATGGAACTGACTAATAAAGGTTCAGAATCAATGAAAAGTTCGGTCGAACATATGAATGATATTTTTGTAATTGTCAAAGATGCGGTCAATCGTGTTCAATTATTAAATGAAGAAACAAAAGAAATTAGTCAGCTTGTAGATGTAATTGAAGATATCGCGGAACAAACGAATTTACTTTCTTTAAATGCAGCGATTGAAGCGGCACGAGCAGGTGAACACGGAAAAGGGTTTGCTGTCGTCGCAGATGAGGTAAGAAAACTAGCTGAACAAGTATCAACATCGATTGGCCAAATTACAGAGATTGTCTTACGCATCCAATCGGAGTCAACTGTTGTTACGAAAGCGTTAGAATCTGGTTTTGATCAAGTAAATAAAGGCTCTGAACAGATCAATCAGACAGGTCAATTATTTAATGAAATGAATCAAGCTTATCTTAATGTATCTAAAAGTTTACAAAATATTGTCGAAAACTTAGATAAAATGGTTGGTTCAAGTCATGATATTCAGCATTCAATTGAAGAAGTTGCTTCCCTCTCAGAAGAATCAGCGGCTTCATCAGAGGAATCGGTTCAATCAATTGAAAAAGTATCNGATGCTGCGATCGAATTAAAACAATTAGCTGAGACACTTGACCAAAGAGTCAATCATTTCACACTATAAATAAAGCGCTCTCAATTGAGAAAAGCCTCGCGTTTAGTTATAATGTTAACAAATAATTCGAGGTGATGTATATGGAGAGGGCAGAACGTTTTATTGTTGCATTTAATAAAATTGAGAAGTACATTAATCAGCAGTTAAATGATACGAGTTATGTGCCATTTTTCCAGGCGGTCCTACGCTTGCGGAAGAAAGATGCGATTGTGAATCGTTACCACAATGATTTACTTGAGTATTCTGAGTTGCGGAATGCGATCGTTCATGAGCGAACGGAGGTTAACTACACAATTGCAGATCCACATATCGAGATTGTAGAAGCGATTGAGAAAATTGCAGCTGAGATGACTGCACCGAAGTTAGTGATCCCGACTTTTGCGAAAACGTTAAAAGTTGTGCAAGCAGATTTGACTGTGAAAACAATTTTAAATGTCATTCGTGAGACAAGGTTTACTCAATTTCCTGTTTATCGGAGTAAGCAATTTGTTGGTCTTTTAACGGATAAAACAGTTTTGCATTGGATTGCACATCATATGAACGGTGATTTTGCTGAGTTGTTGAAAACACCGATTATGAAACTCATTGATGATAATGGTGCTGAGCCAAATTATCGCTTTATTCCACGGTCAATGGATATATATCAAGCGGAGGAGCTATTGTTAGATATGTTTAAAAAGCACGAAGGTATCGCTGCGCTTTTAATTACCGAAGATGGCAAGCCGAATCAAAAGTTGCTAGGTATGGTAACCCCGAGTGACTTAATTCGCGTTCCATAATGCATCTACTTGTAAGTGCCGATTAATCGTTCCCCCTCTGCTGAAAAATTAGCTCAAGGGGGTATGAATAGGTTCTAATCGTTCTTTNCTGACAAAGAATCCGNGAACCAAGCGCGCCTAGCAATTAATCAATAGATTTTAGAAAAAGGTCATAATACTACAATAAANCTCCGGTGCGGGATGTTAGCTAAGATCTCGCACCGGAGTTTTTTATTTAAAAAATTATTTAATTTTAATTGTTGCTGTCACGATTGTTAGGTCAGGGTTTAAATCTTTTTCTTCAGTTAACGCAAGGACAGGGTAACCGTCGATATCAAAGTGGACACGGCGAATCCCAGAACTACGTGGTTCATTTAGGCCAGGTCGGGCATGGTACGTATTCCAAACGTCACCATCTTCGTCAATAATGTATGCGTTGTGACCAGGACCATATTCGCCTTCAACGTCATTTAGTGTTAACAATGGATAGTTTGTTTTAACCCAGCTTGCTGGATCTAATAAATCTGCATCAACATCTGCTGTTAAGAGGCCAACAACATATGTGCTGTCAACTGCTGCACCTGATATTGTTAGGAAAATTTTCCNGTCGCGAATGAGTGGGTATGGGCCTTCAACAACAGGTGTATGGTTATTATCCCAACCATAATCTGGTTTGGCNATCGTAATTACATCTGAGATCAGCTTCCATGGTTCATCTGGGTTAATTTCGGCAAAACAAATCCACGCACCTAAATCATGAGGATGAAGTGGACGTTGTGACCATGAAGCAAAGTAACGNCCTTTNTTAGGAATAACTGTCATATCGAGTGTAATGCCTTTTCCAGCTTCAACTAATGGGGTGCCGTCCATTTTGATCACCATTTTTGGTTTTTCCCAATCCTCTCTGATCAGTGGATTTCCGCCTTCTTTAAGTGCCATTACTTGACATGCTTGCTCTACGAATCCATTAGATGAGCCNGCATGGAAAATATAGAATCGATCATTGACGATATGGAACTCTGGTGCCCATAGTAAGCTCTTAAACTCAGGGTATTGTTGTGTATCTAAAATTCGAATTTCTTGAGCAGTTACAAGCTCAGGAATCGAATTTGCTTCTCTAATGTACAAGCTGTTATTTCCATCAGCATCATTTGTCGCGATGAAATAATATTTACCGTTCCACTTGCCAATACATGGGTCTGCGCGATCCCAAGCGATTGGGAATGGATAATGGTCTTGATGTACTTTACCTTTTACCTCATACTCACCAGGTTGATCAAAATCAACCTGATCCNCGAACCAGTCAATTTTCTTTGTTGCAGTTGTGCCGTCGCTATAAACAGCTGTTGCCTTCACTGCATTTAATTGTTCTAGTGACGAGACTTCAATCGATTCAGGTAAGTTAATTTCGATATTGACTGGCGTCGTTAATTTTTTCACGAGATAATCGCCTAGTTCGTCCGAGATTTCAATTGTATTACGTGGAATAACACCTTCAATCTCTGTCGTAAACTCTGTAAAATCTTCAAGGGGTAATTGGTCAATCGCTTTTTTATTTGTTAAATCAACTTCTGAGGTGAAATCTGCTACCGTTACTTGATAGCATGAGCCATCAGTTTCTTGCCAGTTGATCACATATTGATCAATTGAGGCATCATAATTTGCAGTTAGATCAACAATTGTTTGATCAGATAGTTTCAACAGCGGTAGCTCGGTATATTGTAATAAGTTCTTAGATTCAAATACTAAAATACTCCCCTTGCTAATCTCATCTGAGCTTCCGTCTGGGTTAACACGCACCGCAACAACAACGAATTGGTCATCTTTTGTGTTCAATAACCATGAGTTTACCAGCTGCTTCGGGTGGAGGACTTCGTTTTCTGCTTCGTACGCCTTTGCGAATAGAATTCCAAAGTTCTGATTTAAAGCTTCAAAAGGCTTATTCTCTTTCTGAATAGCTAAATGCATACTCTTTGCGAGCTTCTCACTATAGAGATCAGTATGTTTTTCTTCTCGTTGATAATTAAGTAGTTTATACATGTCGATTCCTTCTTTCCTTGTGTATTTTTGGAATTTATTTTATAATAGGATTGATTTTTCCTATTATTTTACGTTAATGAGGTGCAGTATGAATCAGATTCGCTACATCGGCTATGATATAAAACATGATAGTAAGTTTATTTTTGATTTACCGAATGGNCACGATTGCTGGTTGTTTTTGTTGACTCATACGCCAGCTAACTTTTTCGTTAACGGACGGTTAGAGGAGTATCCAGCTTATTCAGCTGTTCTGTTTCCACCAAACAAAAAAATCTACTATTCTGCAAGTCAATCGGTTTATGAAAATGATTGGATTCGCTTTGATTCAGCGGAACCATTTGTTGAAGCATTCCCAATTCAAGGTCATCCATTTTCACCGAAAGACCCAGAATATTGCCGTCAGATTATCAAGTTATTGGCATGGGAACATGCGGAATTAAATGAAGAATCAGATCAAATTACACACCATCTGCTATCGGTTTTGTTTAAAAAATTACTTGACCAGGATGAAGAAAATATTAAGATCCAGCACCAACTTGTTCAGCTCCGGAAGGAAATATATAATTCACCCGAAAAAGAGTGGTCAGTCAAGTTAATGGCAGAAAAACTGCACATTAGTCAGAGTTATCTTCAAGCGATTTATCGAGAAAAATTTAATATCTCCTGTATGAATGATGTGATCAGTCGTCGAATTAACTACGCTCAAGATCAATTGTTAAATTCAAACTTATCGGTTAATGAAGTAGCAATAATGGCGGGCTATCAAAATATTGAACACTTTCATCGCCAATTTAAAAAAATAACAAATCAAACACCATTACAATATCGGCAATCCACGTCGATNAAAACATAAGTCATTTTGATTTGCTAACGAACGGCAACCTACATATTTATACTACTTGATTTTAGCGAGAATTAAATTGATATATGGTCTTGATTAATTGACTTATTCTATTATATTGCCCAAGTAAAAAAGGCTATTGAGTTAATTTCGTTAGCCTTTTCGATTCAATCAATCATTGATTTCTGATTCGACACCTTGAACGATGCGGTTAATTTTTTCATTAAATGGTGCGATTGGGACAATTCGTGCTTCACGCAAGTATTCTTTCCGCTCAAAAAACAAAATTAACACAGGAACAGTGAAAATACTAAAACGTCCTGCAACTTCTGGAATGACTTCAGTGTTAATATATGCTGTTTTAACCGATGGATAGTTTTCCATCACTGTTTTAATCTGTGGTAACAAACTTACACAGACACTACAATTTGGTCTTGATAGAAAGAG
>JGI24708J26588_10003585_pt1 | contig 11135 bp, 13 predicted proteins | sample BioPla1DNA2_FD_26588 | JGI IMG/M metagenome (IMG submission 26588) | reverse complement strand
ATTAATTTTAAATCAACTTTAGTTGAATGTAGTAGGTACTTAATATAAAATATAACTTATAAAATAGGTTTTTATAGGAGGATAAGATTATGGCTCAAGAAGCATTAGGAATGGTAGAAACCAGAGGTTTAACAGCAGCAATAGAAGCAGCAGACGCAATGGTAAAGGCTGCTGAAGTCACTTTAATAGGTACAGAAAAGATCGGTTCTGGTCTTGTAAGCATTATGGTTAGAGGAGATGTAGGTGCTGTTAAGGCTGCTACAGAAGTTGGAGCAGCTCAGGCTAGCAAGTTAGGTGAATTAGTAGCAGTACATGTAATTCCTAGACCTCATACAGATGTAGAGAAGATTCTTCCAAGAGTCTAGTATATAAGACGCATCTTGTTATAGCTTAAATTCCCCGCTTCTAAGCGAAGCGAAAGAAGGAGCGTAGGAAGAATGAAATCCTTAGGATTTATTGAAATCCCCGGTGTAATACCTGCTATTGATGCTATTGACATTATGTGTAAGACAGCAGATGTAGAGTTTGTAACCTGGGAGAGAAAAATGGGAGGGCGTTTAGTTACTGTAATAGTACAAGGTGAAGTTGCAGCTGTAACCGAAGCTGTAGAGGCAGCGGCAAGCAGGGCGATGAAGCCATGTGTTCATGCAGTAATACCTAACCCCCATGAAGAGACAATTAAGATGGTACAATTAAGTGCAAAAAAGTTTGGCGGTGAGGCCCTTGGCTGATGATAAGAAAGTAACAGATAAAAATGTAACAAAAACAAAACAGAAGGAAACAGTTAATATTAAAAAGGAGGAAAAGAGAATGGCTCAAGAAGCATTAGGTATGGTAGAAACAAGAGGTTTAGTAGCAGCAATCGAGGCAGCAGATTCCATGTTAAAGGCTGCTAACGTTACATTAGTAGGAACTGAGAAGATTGGTTCTGGTTTAGTAAGTGTTATGGTTAGAGGTGACGTAGGTGCAGTTAAGGCTGCTGTAGAATCAGGAGCGAGTGCAGCATCTAGATTAGGTGAATTAGTGGCTACCCATGTAATTCCTAGACCTCATAATGATGTGGAGAAAATACTTCCAATTCTTAAATAATGCATGAAATTCATACAGCTCCTTGTACTTAAAAGGCTACAGTACATCCCTGTTCAAGATAGTGGGCAATTGTCTTGACATGATTTCCTTAGTATTTTGAAGGGGATAAGCTGTAATCTAACAAGCAACACAAGGAGCTGTAATCAAATAAAAGGATTAGAGAAGGTGAAATCATGGATAAGACCGTAGAGTTAGTTACTAAATTAGTAATGGAAGCCCTAAGAACAGGGGATACAAGTAAAAGCAGCTCTAATAATTTAAGTGCTAATAATTCAAATGAAGGTTTCATGGTGCCAGTAGGAGTATCGGCTAGACATATCCACCTTACCCAAGAAGATATTGAGACTCTCTATGGTAAGGGATATCAGTTAACTAAGAAAAAAGAGTTGATGGGTGGTCAATTTGCAGCCAATGAAACTGTTACAATAGTTGGACTGAAACTTCGTGCCATTGAAAATGTTCGTATCCTTGGGCCTGCCCGTAAGGAATCCCAGGTAGAGGTTTCCATGACAGATGCAGTTAAATTAGGAATTAAGGCACCTGTTAGGGATTCTGGTGATATAAAAGGATCTGCCCCAATAGCGATTGTAGGGCCTAAAGGAGTCTTATATTTAAAAGAAGGATGTATCATTGCTAAAAGACATATACATATGTCCCCTGAGGATGCCCAAAAGGCAGGAGTTAAAGATGGAGATATCGTATCTGTAAAAGTTGATAATGAAAGAGGCACAACCTTTAATGAAGTAAAGATCCGTGTACATGAGACTTTTACAACAGAGATGCATCTTGATACTGACGAAGCCAATGCAGCTAAGATACAATGTGGCCAATTGGTAAGGATAATTAAATAGATTTATATAAAATATCTTTCATTAGGAATATTAAGTAGGTGAGAACATGATCGTAGGTAGAGTTGTAGGTAGTGTGGTTGCAACAAGGAAAAATGAAAAGCTAGTAGGCTCTAAGTTTCTTATAGTAGAACCACTGAAAAGTATGGATTTGGGAAAAGGACGTATAGTGGCGATTGACAATGTTGGAGCAGGAATTGGAGAAGTAGTTTTAGTTGCCCAGGGAAGTGCGGCAAGAATTGGATGTGATTTGGAGACTTCCCCTGTAGATGCAGCGATAATTGGTATTGTTGATGATGGAAATGGACTGGAGTAGATTTAAGTAATGGACATAAATAGTTTGATAAGTATAGTAAAAGATAAAGGAATTGTTGGTGCTGGAGGGGCTGGATTTCCAACCTATGTTAAGATGGATAAAAGGGCCAATACAATTATTCTTAACTGTGCAGAATGTGAACCTTTGCTAAAATTGCATAGACAATTACTTCAAAAATATGCCTATGAGATTATGAGTACCATGGGTACGATTGGTGAAATATTAGGAGCTACTAATTTAATAATAGCAGTTAAAGCCACATATACAAAAGCAATAGATGCTGTAAAATCCAATTTAGCTTCCTACCCCAATATAGAGATTAAATTGCTACCGGAAGTATACCCTATGGGTGATGAGGTTGTTCTCATATACGAAACTACGGGTACGGTAATACCGCCGGGAAGCATCCCCATAGAAGCAGGTATTGCAGTACTTAATGTAGAAACAGTATTAAATATATATAGAGCGTTAAAATATCAGGAACCTGTGTATTCCACTTATATAACCATAGCCGGCGAAGTTAAAAATCCCATAACAGTTAAAGTGCCGGTGGGAATGGCAGTAGAAGAAGTAGTGGAGCTAGCTGGTGGACCTATTATAGATGATCCGGTTTATATTATGGGTGGACCTATGATGGGAACTATAGTAAATGGATATGATCCTGTTAATAAAACAAGCAATGGGTTATTGGTATTACCTAAGGATAATCCAGTAGTTCGCAAGAAGTTATCCAATACCTCAATAGAAATGAAAAGGGCCATGTCAACTTGCTGTCAATGTGAAAACTGTACAGATCTATGCCCAAGACGTCTGTTAGGTCATCCCTTTGCTCCAAATAAATTTATGAAGAATGCATCTTTTGGAATTACTGCCGATGTGGAGACTTATATTAATACTATGTATTGCAGTTCCTGTGGATTATGTGAAATGTTTGCTTGTCCCCAGGGATTAACGCCAAGAAAACTGGTTGCTGAATGTAGAAGTGGACTACGGAAGAAGGGTGTTCTTGCACCAAAGGGGATAAAAGCTGGAAAAGTTCATCCCATGAGAGATTATAGAATGGTTCCAATGGAAAGGCTAGTGGAACGTTTAGGATTAAATTCATATAATGTGGATGCACCTTTACAGGACACATTGGTAAGTACAAAAGAGGTTAAGATAAAATTAAGCCAGCATATAGGAGCCCAAAGCATTCCTATTGTTAAAAAGGGTGATATGGTTAAGCCAGGAGATATAATAGCTCAGGCAGATGAGGGCAAATTATCCCTGCCAATCCATGCATCAATATCGGGACAGGTTTTGGAAGTTAATGACAAGTTTGTAATAATTAAAGCAGTATAAGAATAAGGAATATTAGAAGTTTTATTTAGAATATAGATAAGTATTATACAGTGAATACATGTGAAGAATTATAGTAGAAGATTTAGGAATAAACATATAAGCCAATATATATGTGTAGATAGAACACAAATATAGAAGATAAGATTTAAGATAGATTATTTTTTAAATATTTTATAGAGCATTTTAAGATATTAAGAGCTTATATTCTAGATAATATCTGAAATGGATGAGAGGATGGAAAAATTATGGGTAAAGCAATCGGAATGGTTGAATATAAGACAGTTTCTACCGGTATCTTAGTAGCTGATATTATGTTAAAGACAGCCAAGATAGATATAATTGAAGCACAGACTGTTTGCCCAGGTAAATACATAGTCCTTTTTGCTGGTGATCTTAGTGCAGTAAATGCATGTATAGAAGTAGCTAGACAAGAATACAGTGATAATCTAATAGATAGCTTTATTCTAGGCAATCCTCACCAATCTATATTTAATGCTATTTATGGAACCACAAATATTAAGAAAATAAATGCATTGGGTATAATAGAAACTTTCTCTGCGGCTTCTATTATAGTAGCAGCTGATGAGGCAGCTAAGACTGCAATTGTAGAGTTAATAGAAATTAGGATTGCTAAAGGAATGTGTGGAAAATCATACCTTTTATTAACCGGTGATATAGCTGCAGTAGAAGCGGCTATTGCTAAGGCTAAGAAAGCAGCTGGAGAACATGCTATGTTACTTGATTCATCGGTAATTGCACATCCAGACCCTAAACTGTGTGAAAGCATATTATAATTGGTGATATCCACCACCTAAACCTCCTATGCTAATCATTTGGCATGAGGCTGACTCACCAGTTATCGTAGTAACTTGACTCATTTTTATGTAGGAAATGAGCAATTAAAATGTAAGGGTTAATATAGTGCAAATAGGTAAGAGACAATTTGGAAAGTAGGAAAATATATGCTTGCTATTGAAAGAAGGAATCGTATACTTGAAATTCTGCAAAGGGACAAGAAGGTTGTAGTTAGTAACCTTAGTGCAATGTTTAACGTAACAGAAGAAACCATTAGACGGGATTTGGATAAATTAGAAAAGGAAGGCTTGGCTAAAAAAACCTATGGTGGTGCCATTCTAAATGAAAGCCTTTATGTAGATTTACCCTATACCGTGCGAAAAAAGGCCAATGTTGCTAATAAGCAATATATCGCTGATATCGTTAACTCCCTAGTGGAGGAGGGGGATCATATTATGTTAGATGCCAGTTCTACTGCAGTTTATATTGCCAAGCATTTAAAACATAAAAAGAATATTACAGTAATTACAAATTCAATAGAGATACTTTTGGAATTATCTGATATCACCGGTTGGAAAGTGTTATCTACCGGTGGCACTTTAAAAGAAGGATCCCTGGCCCTAGTTGGTTATCAAGCTGAGAAGATGATTACATCCTTTCATGTGGATAAAGCGATTATATCTTGCAAAGGGGTAGATATTGAAAAAGGTATTACTGATTCTAATGAGATGGATGCCCATATTAAAAAGCTTATGCTAAATTCTGCTAATCAGAAAATATTAGCGGTTGATAATTCTAAGTTTAATAAGATTTCATTTACAAAGATAACGGATTTGTCTGATATTGATATACTGGTCACCGATAAGGAGATTCAGGAACAATGGAAACAGACCTTCCAATCAATGAACGTTAAGGTATATGATAAAAATAATAGCGAAAATAAATAACCTAGTATAAACCATGAAGCTTATATGCAAATGTTGCTTAAGGAATATCTAAGCAAGTAATATAAAAATATTTTACTTTATTATGTTTACTTACTTATGAAAGTATTTTTATATTACTTGATACAGAGTCATAGTAAATAAAATTTATGTAGGTTATATAATATAGAACAAAATGTACGATTTGAAAAGGAAGTGAAGGCGATAGTTATGAAGAGATCAAAACGTATGGAAGTGCTGGCGAATCGTCCAGTTAATAAAGATGGATTTATTAATGAATGGCCTGAGATGGGATTTGTTGCTATGAGCAGTCCCTATGATCCGAAACCTTCTATAAAGATAGAAAATGGTGTAATAGTTGAATTAGACGGTAAAAAAAGAGAAGATTTTGATTTCATAGATCAATTTATTGCCGACCATGCAATCCGTATCGACAGGGCTGAAAGAAGTATGGGCATTAGCTCTTTAGTTATTGCTAAGAAGATAGTTGATATNAATGTATCCCGTAANGAAGTTATNGAGGTTGCATCTGGAATTACCCCTGCCAAGATGGTAGAAGTTATCAACTACTTAAACGTAGTTGAGATGATGATGGGTATGCAGAAAATGAGAGCAAGAAAGGTTCCAGCAAACCAGGCTCATATTACTAATCTTAAGGATGATCCTGTTCAGATTGCAGCAGATGCAGCGGAAGGGGCTTTAAGAGGATTTAGGGAAGAAGAAACCACAACAGGTATAACTAGATATGCACCATTTAATGCAATTGCACTACTGATTGGTGCCCAAGTTGGTAGAAAAGGTGTCCTAACCCAGTGTTCAGCAGAAGAAGCAATGGAACTGGAATTAGGTATCCGTGGATTTACAACCTATGCAGAAACTATTTCTGTATATGGTACAGAAAATGTATTTATAGATGGTGATGACACTCCTTATTCAAAGGCATTTTTAAATGCCGCCTATGGATCAAGGGGATTGAAAACCAGATTTACCTCTGGCTCTGGATCAGAGGTTCTGATGGGAAGTGCAGAGAAGAAATCAATGCTTTATCTAGAGACAAGATGTCTATATGTAGCCAAGGGGGCGGGCACCCAAGGTATTCAGAATGGCTCTGTAAGCTGTATAGGTGTACCGGCATCAGTTCCTTCAGGTATAAGAGAAGTCCTTGGAGAGAACCTAGTGGCTGCTATACTGGGCCTTGAGTGTGCATCATCCAACGACCAATCCTTTACCCATTCAGAGACTAGAAGAACAGCTAGAACTATGCTTCAATTCTTACCAGGAACTGATTTTATCTTCTCTGGATATGCGGCAGAACCTAATTATGACAACTTATTTGCAGGATCTAACTTTGATGCAGAGGATTTTGACGATTACAATGTGCTTCAGAGGGATATGCAAGTGGATGGAGGTCTGCGTCCTGTAACTGAAGAGGATGTAATCCTTGTTAGAAGAAAGGCTGGAAAAGCTGTTCAGGCTGTATTTAAGTACCTTGGACTTACAGAAATATCTGATGAGCAGGTAGAGGCAGTTACCTATGCCCATGGTAGTAAGGACACCTTAAACAGGGATGTTCCAGCAGACCTGATGGCAGCTGAAGATGTGATGAAGAGAGGAATTACAGGTGTAGATCTTGTTAAAGCTCTAGCTGAGACTGGCTTTGAAGATATAGCAGACAGTATCCTCAACATGTTAAAACAAAGGGTAATTGGTGACTATTTGCATACAGCAGCCATATTGGATGAAAACTTTAATGTTATGTCAGGAATTAATCAACCTAATGATTATAGAGGACCAGGAAGTGGATATCGTGTTAGTGGTGAACGCTGGGAAGAGATCAAACGTATCCCTAATATAATTGATCCAAATAATTTCTAGAGTATTGAAATATAGCGCTAGCCAGAACGGAGGTAAGTATGCAGATAACAGAAGAAATTATTGAGAAAATAGTTAAAGCGGTTATTGAAAATATTGATACTGATGAACTAAAAAGTAAATTAAATATAAATACCGATTCATACTCCGGATATAATGTTGCAAGTAAAGGCACTAATCCAAAGGAAGTTGTTATAGGGGTTGGCCCAGGCTTCCAGACTGAAATAAACAGAACCATTAGTAATATTCCACTAGATGAAGTGCTAAGTAATATTAAGGCCGGTATTGAAGAAGAAGGAATGGTATCTAGGGTTGTTAAGGTGTTCAAATCATCTGACGTAGCATTTATAGGACTTGAAGCGGCTAAGTTAAGTGGTTCAGGCATTGGAATTGGTCTACAGTCCAAGGGAACCGCTATAATCCATCAAAAGGACCTATATCCATTAAATAATCTAGAGCTATTTCCTCAGGCTCCCCTTATAACCTTAGAAACCTATCGTATAATTGGTAAAAATGCTGCAAAATATGCCAAAGGTGAGAAGGTATCACCTATTGAAGGTAAAAATGATCCTATGGTAAGAGCAAGTTATCAAGTTAAGGCAGCATTAATGCATATTAAGGAAACTGAACAAGTAGATAGACACAAACCAGCCATTGTATGGGATAAATAGGTAGGGTGTAAGTACGAGGAAAGGTGTGATTAATGTGAAATACCCTTTAGGTGAATTTGAACGAGATGATATCCGGTCTAAAACTGGTAAAAAATTAGATGAAATAACTTTGGATGAAGTTAGAAGAGGGAATATAACATCTGAAGATATTAAGGTATCTAAGGAGACTTTAAGAAAACAGGCTGAGGTAGCAAGGAATGCTGATAATATAGAGATGGCTAAGAACTTAGAGAGAGCCGCAGAGATGGTTGATATTCCAGACCATATTATTTTAGAAATGTATAATAAATTAAGGCCCAATAGGTCAACTAAGGCAGAGCTTCTTAATATGGCAGAGGAGCTAAGAAGCAAATACCAAGCAGAAAATTGTGCTAAATTAGTTTTAGAAGCAGCTGAAATATATGAAAAAAGGGGAATCCTTCTTTGAAATTAATTGCAGGTGTAGATATCGGTAATTCAACAACTGAAGTTTGTATAGGTGAAATCTTAGAGACAGGACAACTACGTTTCCTGTCCTCTGCTATTACACCGACAACAGGGGCAAAAGGAACCATAGCTAATGTGGCAGGAATTCACTCTGCTTTAAATGAAGCTATGNCTAAGCTTCAAAGGCCCATAGGAGATCTGGGGATAATTAGAATCAATGAGGCTGCTCCTGTTATTGGTGATACAGCCATGGAGACGATTACCGAGACTATCATAACTGAATCTTCCATGATTGGACATAATCCTTCAACTCCTGCTGGAGCTGGCCATGGGGTAGGATTAGTTATTAAGATAGAACATTTGCATAAGGGAAGGCCTGAGACACCGTATATAGTAACTGTAGATAATAAATATACATATCAAGAGATATCTGAAATTATCAATAGATATGATAGTAAACTGGATTTAGTAGGTATAATCCTACAAGCAGATGAAGCTGTTTTGGTGGAAAACCGCCTAAGGCGCATGATACCTATTGTGGATGAAGTAAGGGGAATTGAGTTAATTCCGGAAGGTAAGACAGCAGCAATAGAAGTAGCTCCCACTGGACAGACTATCCGTATGTTATCCAATCCCTATGGTATAGCCACCCTTCTAGACCTTAATTCAGATGAGACTAAATTAGTAACCCCTATTGCAAAGAGCCTGATAGGCAAACGAAGTGCGGTTGTTATAAAGACGCCCCATGGGAAGATACAGGAAAATGTATTACCTGCTGGAGAAATATACATAGAAGCTAAATCTGGTGTTATCAACACTGTAAGTATAGATGATGGTGCAGATAGGATAATGGATGTTCTCGATGAAACAGGAGAAGTCAATGATATCAACGGCCAAGAGAATACTAACATTGGAAATATGCTTAAAGCTATCAAAGAGGAAATGAAGAAAGTGACCGGTGAAACTGGGGATATTAGAATAACTGATATTCTAGCAGTAGATACCTTAGCTCCAGTGGCCATAAGTGGTGCTTTGGCAGGAGAAACCTGTATGGAGAAGGCGGTTGGAATTGCTGCAATGGTTAGAACATATCAACTTCCCATGCAAAAGATAGCCGATGAACTGATGAAACAATTAAATATATTTGTTAAGGTAGCCGGTGTAGAGGCTGTTATGGCTACCCTTGGTGGACTTACAACCCCTGGGACAAGGCTACCTCTTGCAATTCTTGATCTGGGTGGCGGTTCCTGCGACGCAGCAATCATTGATGAGCAGGGGATCGTAAAATCAACCCATAAGGCAGGGGCTGGCGAGATGGTGTCTATGTTAATCCAGACAGAACTGGGATTAAAGTCCAGAAACGTTGCTGAGCAGATTAAAAGATATCCATTGGCCAAGGTTGAAAGTATGCATCATATGAGACTTGAAAGCGGTGCAATGCATTTCTTCACTGAACCAATAGATCCTAAGATATTTGGTAATGTAGTGCTATTACAAGAAGATAAGCTAGTTAAGATAGAAGAAGATATCCCTATGGAGAAGATTGTATCAGTTCGTAGGGAAGCTAAGGAAAAAGTTATTGTTAAGAATGCTGTTAGAGCCCTACAAGAGATTGCACCGGATAATAACCTTAGAAATATACCCAATGTGGTCTTAGTTGGTGGTTCAGCACAGGATTTTGAAATTCCTGAGATGCTTATGGAGGCCTTATCAAATTATAAGATTGTCTGTGGAAGAGGTAATATCCGTAAAGTAGAAGGTCCTCGTAATGCAGTGGCAACAGGCCTGGTAATGTCATATGTAGGTGACTAGTTCAAATGTTAGTAAAGGGTTTAATAAAACATAGATTTTGCATTTGAGTTTATAATATGCACAGAATTGAAGTCAAAACATTAGATTATTAGAAAGGCATGATTAATATTATGGTAATTAATAAACCAACCATATTACTATATGCATTTAACCCTGATAAATCTATTTTAAATGAGATTTGTGCTGGGATAGAGGAAGAGGGGCTCTTGTATGAACTTCAATATGCAGAAAGCAGTGATGTGCATGATATAAGCTATGAAGCTGCCAACGCATCGGTCCTAGGTGTAGGACTTGGAATTGTACAGTCAAAAGTATCCCTTCAAATAGCCAATATTCCAAAGCATAAAGATGTATTTTATATTGAAGATCCCAACAAAGAGCAATGCAGAAACTTAGGTTCCAACGCTGCTAGGGCAGTAAAGAGAATTCCATTTAAAGAAGTGTAACTATGTAACATTGATTTATCTGATAAAAGTCATTTTAATGGAAATGTCAATAGCATATTCATGTATAAGCTAGTAATATAATAATATTGTATTTGCAACAGGCTTATAGTTGGCAGTTGACTAATACAATTCGTTAAAAAGGATTTCGTTAGACAAATCAGAAATCGATAAGACGAGAAGGAAGGATATAATGAGCATTTATACAAAGAAAGGTGACAATGGGGTCACATCATTGATGAATACCAGCAATGTATTAAAATCCGACGATAGAATTCAGCTTCTCGGAAATATTGATGAGTTAACCAGTAATCTAGGACTTATTAAAGCTTCCTNTCCTAGGGTAGATATAAGGAAAAATATAGAGCAAGTACAGAAAAACCTTATGACTATAATGGCAGGCATTGCAGATCAGTATAATAGAGATTATAAACTTAATGAGAATGAAATTGTTGAACTGGAGAAAGAGATAGATAGGCTAGGGGCGCTTTTTCCAGAACTGAAAGGTTTCGTTCTCCCAGGTGGAAATAAGCTATCTGCTCAGATTGATGTAGCTAGGACTGTGGCTAGAAGAGCTG
>JGI24708J26588_10003584_pt1 | contig 11136 bp, 9 predicted proteins | sample BioPla1DNA2_FD_26588 | JGI IMG/M metagenome (IMG submission 26588) | reverse complement strand
AAGAATGGTACAAAAGCAAACTGTAAGAATTCACCTACACTTAAAGAAGAACCACTACATAATGCCATTATGACAGCCATAAATAGTGTGGTAGAAAATAACGAAGACTTTATAGAAGCATTTAGGGAGAATGTAATCAGAGTTATAGGCGGATACTCTACAAAAGACATACCTACAGAATATGACGAGAAAATAGAATCCTTACAACAAGAAATGTTATGTTTAATCGAAAAAAATGCAAAGCAAGGAGCTGTATCGGAAGACTTTGATGATAAGTATAAAAGCATATCAGAAAAGATTAATGAGCTTAAAAAGGCAAAGATAAGGTTTGTACAGGAGAAAAAGCAGGCAGATATATATGAACAAAGATTAATGGAAATGGATAGCACATTGAAGAATATAAGACCACAGGTAAGGGAATTTGATGAAGAGTTAGTAAGAAGGCTAATTAAGATTATTAGAGTTAATAAAGGCGAAAGGCTAGAGATACAGTTTGAATCAGGGATAGTGATGGAACAAATGGTGGACCATTATGACTAGGGGCATAGGGCAGTAACAGATATATAAGATAAGTTACTGTTCTGATAGTAATATAAATATAATAATTTTAAATATGCAAAGAAAATATTCTTGAATTGTTTTCACGATTAATTGACACTATCATTGTGGATATCTTAGTTGAAATAGTGTGAATTGCCTGATACAATATCCTTAAAGGGATAAAGGAGTGGATGAGGGTGAATACAAGAGATATTATAGGCGAATTTTTAAACGCATTTCAACTAATACTGAATACACATTTACCAGAAGCAAACAGAGACATAATAGATGATATAAAAGCAGATGTAGATGAGTCTTTAACAGAGATACTAGATAAATATGATATAGATGATATAGCAAAAGATAAAGTTGTCATGAAGTCTAAATCATATAATTATAATATGGCTTCTTGGGGACTTGAAAAGTCAGAAAATGTACTAAAAGAATTAGTTAGAATATCTGAGATGTTAGTAAACAAAGAATTAAACTTCGAAACATGTGATAATATGATTGACTATCCTGAAACTGCTCAGGAAAGATTTGAAGGTTCTTTGGTGATTGCTTTATATGATCTGCTTAAGATTTATAGTTTCTTTATAGATGAAGATTGGAATTCAGAATATGCTTCTTGGATACTTAATGAGGGTGAAGAAGGGTATGAAAAAGTATTAGTATCAATGAATCAGTTAGAAAAAACAACGAAAGATATAAAAAAGTCTGCATTAACAGAATTATATAATAGCCTAATTTTAGAAAATATAAATAGAAATACAATACATGACTTATTGTGGCAATGCAGGAAGAAACAAGTAACAATATCAAAAGACGTTGAAAGAATACAGGAAGAAGTTGAACGGTGGACAATGGGAGAAATAACAGAAGAAGAGTTTAAAGAAAACATAAAAACTAATATAAATAACTTACAAATCTATTTAAAAGACTTTTAGCATATGTCAATATATAAAATAATAAAAGGAAACTAATCCAGACTATCATGAAGAACAAAGATGAGAAGCTAGGGATACAATTTTAAACAAGAATTTTGATGGAGTAGAGATCGTATATTACTATGATTAAGAATAGGTGGTAATAGTAATAGTTAGTAGTTATTGCTTTTGATGAAAGCATAACATGCTAAGATTAAAACCCTTAGAAATCAGAGGGTTTTAGTGTTGGTTTATTTAATAGATATAAGTAAACGGAATATTCGGAGAATAATATAAATCTATGTTTAGGAACATTGGAACATGGTATAAAATGATAGTAACAAAGTTCTTTTTATTGTTACCATTCACTTGAAGGTAATAAATTGATAAATATTAATGAGGTTTAGATATTATCAAGAGATAAATAGAAAACTTAGATTAAAATGAAGTATTTTTATTAATAAATTTACTTAAGAGAAATGAGTGGAATAGGATATCTAGAAGTAACCATTTATATTAATTGTCGCCCTATTTCTTAGCCATTTTAGTACAGTAGATAAAGAAGTGCTTGCAATAAAAGGACTCTTTAGGTTAGTAGAGATATAGAGCGATGTCGAGTGAAGAGGGGAAGTAAAATGATTTTATCAGATAATGAAACAAAAGTTGATATGCTTAATAATAGGGCAATTGCGAAGACCGTAGTTGAACTTATTGAAGAGAGCCAAGACAAACCAATCTCGATAGGGATACATGGTGATTGGGGTGCAGGTAAATCTAGTGTTTTGGAAATGGTAGAGGATGAATTTAACAATAATTCAGAAATAGAATGTATTAAATTCAATGGCTGGAAACACCAAGGATTTGAAGACGCAAAAATAGCATTAATGAGTGCCATTGTATCAGAGCTTATTGAAAAACGAAAATTAGGTACAGTGTGTAGAGATACGGTAAAAAAGATTTGGAAAAATATTAATTGGTTGAATATAGCTAAAGGTGCTGGAAGTTTAGCATTAACAGCAACAACAGGGATACCTCCTATCATGTTATTATCTAATGTATTAGGCAATCTACAGAGTAGTTTTTCCAATGCAGAAAAAATTGATACAACAATTGAAAGTATTGGACAATATTTAAAAGATACAAAAGTATTTGAAGATACATCTATTACGAAAGAATTTGCTGAATTTCAGACTTCATTTTCAGATTTATTAGAGGAATCAAAAATTAAAAAATTAGTAGTATTAATTGATGATTTAGATAGATGTTTGCCAGAGGTGACAATAGAAACATTAGAAGCAGTTAGATTATTTATGTTTTCAAATTCTACTGCTTTTGTAATAGCAGCAGATGAATCAATGATAGAATATGCTGTAAAAAAACACTTTCCTGATGTAATGGATTTATCAGATAAAAATATGGGGCAAGAATTTTCGAAGAGATATTTAGAAAAATTAATACAAGTTCCTTTTAGAATTCCAACTCTAGGTGAAGTAGAAGCAGAAATGTACATAACTTTGTTGATGATTGGATCTAAGTTGACCGAAGATGATAAAGATTTCGAGAGATTATTGAATATTTCAATTGAAAAAATGAAAAAACCTTGGAAGAATCAAGGTTTAACGATTAGTGATTTATATGACGTACTTGAAGATAGATATACCGAAGTTAGAAATGAGATAATGGTTGCCAATCAAATCTCCCCTATTTTAGCAAGTAATACAGATGGTAACCCAAGAAAAATCAAGCGTTTTATTAATATGCTTTTACTTAGATACAAGATTGCAGAAGCTAGAGGATTTGGTGATGAAATTGATTTATCAATACTGGCAAAGTTTATGCTTGCTGAGAACTATCTTGGCGACTTTTATAAAGAGATTGCTACGGAAACAGGAGAAAATGGTAAATGTAAAGTGCTGGAGGAACTGGAAAATCACTTAATGAAAATATCAACGGAATCATCTCGTGTTGTAGATGAAACTATAGATAATGAAGAAGATCAAAATGATTTTCTGGAAAATGGTATGAGTGAAAAATGTAAAATCTGGAGGGAAAATTCTGAAATATGTAATTGGGTAAAATCAGAGCCATATGTAGGAAATATTGATTTAAGACCATACTACTTTGCAAGTAAAGAAAAAGAAGATTATTTCTTTAAACAAATAAAGTCAGAAAACATTCGTTCAATTATTGATGGATTAATGAGCAAATCTATGTATATAGCGAGTATAAGTGATGAAATTGAAACACTAACGCCGGAAGAATCTAAATACGTGTTTGATATTTTATCACAGAAAATTGTAGGACAAGGTAATGTTACTAATAAGCCAAAAGGAATCGATGGTATTATTGAACTAGTTAAACTACATAAAGAGTTGCAAAGTAATTTAATTAGATTAATAGAATCGTTTAAAATAGATGAAGTAGGAATATGGATATGTAGCGGTTGGGATAAGTGTATTATAGATAAGGAACATAAAGAAAGGTTGGAAAAATATTATAAATTGCTTTCAGAAAAAGGAAGTCCTTTAGTAAAGTCAACCTTAAAGACTGTAAGAAAGTGAGGTTAAATTATGGGAACGTCAACAAGTAATAATGGACAAAATGGAAGGACACCAATGGTTCCAACATGGTTGAATGAAAATGATGATGAAGAAAATAATAGTATACCGACACCAGCAGATCCAGATAGGTTTAAGAGTCCAAGAGGAAATTTCACAAGATATGTAAACTCTAGTGGAAGAAATAAAGACAATTTATATAGGGCTACATCTCAATATGTTAAACAATCTTTAGGTGGTACAAAGAATGCAGTGACAAGATTAGGTGCTGCAAGGAATAGCACTATACGATTGGTTTCTGTTTTAGGAGGTATTTCAGGACAAGGAATTAGAGCGACTAGTGAAAAATTTGGTCTTGGAGATTTGGTTGGTAAAAGTGCAAATGATGTGTTTTTAGAAATTATGGATTTTGTATGTCCGGATGGAGGAAGAATAGACGAGGGAATTGCAAGGAGTTCCTATATTGAAACAATAGAGTCAATGCCAGAATTAAATGATATATTAATAGAAAATATGATGGAGAACCAATTTTTAATTTTTACAGAAATATATATGTCAAATGTAATTCAGGAAAGGCTGCTTAATGATATTGGAAATAAGACTATTTATCTTCCAGATGATGTAAATATGGTTGAAATGATACAGGAACAATTAAATGATTTCATTTTTGGAGCTGTTTCAGATGCTATAGTACAACTCAATGTTGAAATTAAAAATATCGATAGTACCCAAACTAGAGCAATTGTTGATAATATATATGAAAAAGCATATTCTATATTGGCATCTATGGGGGAGGTGTAGTTAATGAATAGATTTAAGTTAATTGGAAAATATGATTCGATAGATTTAACTAGTTTTTTTGATGAAGATTTGGAAATAGTAAATGTTCCATTGATAACTGAAAAAGGAATGCTTTGTTATGGTATTGGTAAAGTTATAAAAAAAATGTTAGATAATAAAATCTGCCCAACTGAAGATGGGATAGATATAATGGTTCTTGCAACGTTAGTATACCTTGCTGATACGCGAATATCGAGGAGCATTCATTCACAGGATTCTTGGACTAGAGAAATTGAGATTCAATTGCCTGTTATAAATCTTGAAAGATGGAATGCATCAAGTGAAGATTTGGCTAGAATGCTAGATTTTCTAACGGGTGATAAGTGGAGTATAGTATTTGAGCAGAGAGAAAGATATTTTGATGATTTATTAACTTGTAATGAAGAGCAAGAAGAATTTGAAGTTGTCTCATTATTTTCAGGTGGAATGGACAGTTTGATAAGTACAATAAATTACTTAGAAGATAGAAAAAAAGTTGTGTTAATCAGTCATGCAGGTGATGGTTTTACAAAAAATGCACAAACTAACATTATTAAGGAATTTAAAGAGGTATATCATGATATTATGCCGCTATATTTAGATTTATGGATGAATTTTAAAAAAGAGTTTATACCACAGGGAGGAGTAGAAAATACAACAAGAAGTCGTTCTTTTTTATTTATTTCTTTTGGAGTATTTGCTGTTTCAGGAGTAAAAGGTGTTAATGAATTAAAAATTCCCGAGAATGGATTGATTGCACTTAATGTTCCTTTAGATAATCTAAGAGTTGGATCACATAGTACAAGGACAACACATCCATTTTATTTAGAAATGTGGAATAAAGTATTATATAACCTTGGATTTAATATCACAGTAGAAAACCCTTATTGGGATAAAACTAAGGGTGAAATGGCTAATGAATGTAGAAATAAAGAATTCCTTTTTAGTGTAATAAGTAAATCGGTATCATGTTCTTCCCCTATAAAAGCAACGTGGCAGAAACTTTCGCCGCAACATTGTGGTTTTTGTGTGCCTTGTTTAATTAGAAGAGCGGCAATGAAAAAGGCCTTTGGATTAGGAAACGATTGTACAGAATATACTGAAGAAAGTATTAATACAATTGTTCATTCTCATTCAAATGCTACTGGAATTCAATTGAGATCATTTCAATTGGCTATTAATAGAATAAAAAGACAACCAAATTTAGCAAAAATTTTAATTCATAAACCTGGTCCATTATCCAATGACGCTAGATATTTAGAAAAATTAGCGGAAGTATATACAAGAGGATTATTGGAAGTAGATGAATTTATTAATTCTTCATTAGAAAGTGAGAGACAAGTATGATTTTATATGATACGCATTGCCATTTGGATTTAATGCCACGAATGAAGGATATTATAGAAGAATCATTAAAAGAAGAATTAGGAATTATAGCTGTAACAACAACGCCTAAAGCATATAAGAAAGAAATTGAATATTGTAAAGATAATCCCAATATCAAAGTTGCATTAGGATTACATCCACAACTGGTAAAAGATAGGTATGATGAACTTTCAATAGTAATCAGTAACATTTATAATGCAAAATACATTGGTGAAGTTGGATTGGATTTTAATAATCATTATTATTCATCTAAAGAAAAACAAATTAAAATGTTTTCTGAAATTATAAAAATATGTAGCGAATTAGGAAATAAATTAATATCAATACACAGTGTCAAATCAGCAGAATATGTATTAAGAATTTTAGAAGAATTTAAAACGACAAGTAATAATCATTGTGTTTTACATTGGTTTACGGGTAGTAAAAATCAAATTATGAAAGCAATAGAATTAGGATGTTATTTTTCAGTAAATAAAAAAATGCTTAATACTAAAGGTGGAAGAGATTTAATTAAAATGATTCCGAAAAACAAACTGGTTGTTGAAACAGACGCACCATTTATTCAAGAAATACAATTTGGACATGATATTTATGAACAGCTGTATCAGACAATTAAAGGGATTTCTAAATTAAGAGATGAGGATTTATTTAAAACAATAGAAGAAAATTCGCAGAAAATTATTAGATGAAAAGTTTGGATAGAAAATAAGATTATGTAGCATTAACATTTTCTATCATAGGTGAAATTATAGAATGACAGTATTTAAACCTCATAAAAATAATTATGAAAATACATAGAAAACTAGAAAGTAATATATAGAAAGTATAGAGACTAATACTAAATTAATTTGTGTAATCAGCTAAAACTACTTTTAAAGGTTTGATCAAATCGGTTTTAGTGTGAAATTTAAAGTCCTCGCCTTTGTCAGAGTAAACAATAGATTTTTCATAAGAATTGGATTTGGAAATACTGCGCTGGTCTATAAAAGTAGTAATGAAATATAATTAATAAGAAATTCCTATCTGAGTATGTGGAAACGTAGGAATTATTGAACTAATTACATTTGTAATGCAAAGCGGACTTTATAGTATGCCTGATAAAATGATTGAATTATGTAATTATGCTGTAGAACAAGAAAATAAATGTCTTCTAATGAGGCTAAATACAGCTTCTCGCTTGACGGTTAGTTGTAGCGATAAAGTTGTACATGAGTATTCACAAATAGTTTAGGAAGCTACAGCAAATATTATTAAAACTATATAATGAAGTTAAAACAGTAGTGTGAATTTTAGTGATTGTTCTGTGAATTTTATTTAAGATAGAAATTTTGTAACTAAGTGAATAAGTGTATTGGGGGATAAGTGGCGTGGATGTAGATGAATATAGAAATATTGTAAGCATGTTATCAGGTATACCATCATTGAATGAAAAGTATAGTTTCTTTTATGATGAAACAGGGAACATTCGAAAGTTTAGATTAACTAATAATGGGGTTAATGCTGATGAAGGCATTGCTAATGACTTTATCCTTGGTGGTGTTTTATTCAAGGGAGATACACCTTCGTGTGATTTGGATTTATTATATGATGAGTTAAAAATCATAGCACCAGAAATTAAATTTAAGACTTTGGCTGGTAGAAGATCAGATTTTTGGACAGCAATAGGTAAGAAGCCAATTCATAAATTTCTCATATGGCTTGAAAACAGCGGGTTATATATCCATTATGCTACTTTAAATAACATGTATTATTCCATCGTAGATATGGTAGACTCCCTATTTGTAACCCAGCCACAGTTCAACTTTGGACTAGAGTGGGCACAATCTTTAAAAGCAAGCTGGCATAGATTTGTCCTAGATCATATAGATGAAATTTTAGCTATATTTTATAGGTATGATTATCCAAGCTTAGCCAAAGCTGATATCAAGGATTTTTGCTACGAACTTAGTGACTTTATCCAGTCTTACAGTGAAGATGATTTCTATTTAGAGAACTTCAGGCAGTTGCTGAAAACTAATGGACGCAAGGGTGAACTGCTTTTCATTGAAGATAACACACCCGGTTTATTAGTTGAGGAATATTCGGGTTTAAGAGCAGGGCGGTGCGCATTATATAAAGATTCCATGCATTATTTTGATGAAGAAGCAGAGGCTGAATCATCATTGGAGGTTATGCCTTTCACTATGAATGGTGAGAAACTGAACAATTATAAGTTCATTGATTCCAAAGTTGAATGATTAATTCAGGTTTCTGACATTTGGGTAGGCCTACTCGGGAAGTTGTTTTTTATGCTAGATGAATCAACACCTAGCAAAATTAAGAGTAAAATGAGATCACTTAAAAAAGAACAGAAAGAATGTATTCGGATAATGAACTCATTAATCGATAGATCTGAAAGTCTTCATAGAGCACTAATTCTGAATGTTAATAGTATTGAGATGGTGCAACATAGAGGATCACTATTGGGGTTGATGGATGAGTTGGTGTGATTAGTTCACATTAAAACGATAGTGGGGAAAGATGGTAAATGGAGGGATGTAGTTGAAAAAGGAATATATGTTGTCAGATGCTAAGTTCATTTATTCTAAAAATGAGCTAGGATATCAGGAGGTTTTGGATGATTTTAAAAATGCTGAAGAAATTATAATTGTTACTTACAATATTTCAGAAAAACAGTCACTTCTTATTCAAGAATTGGCTAATACCCCTTCTGAAACCAAAATAAGCATATTTACAAATATTCCTTCACGCTGGAATATATATTATGGGGATACTTATAGAAACATTGCAAGAAAGAAAATAGATGTTTATTTAACTAAATTGAAACCAGATAGCATTGGAGAGAAAGTTAATGTTTTATTTAACTTTGAAAACCATGGTAAAATAATAATGACAAATAATGTGGTATATGTAGGTTCAGCAAATTATTCCGAGGAAAGTAAGAATAACAGTGAATGTGGAATTATTAGTAGAGATCCAGATTATATCACGTTCTTGAAAGAAGAAATAACGAAAGAACTAGAGAAATCATCAACACCATATTTTGAATATGATTACCTTCCATTGTTGCTGGAAATTAAAATGCATCTATCGAATTTATTCGCTCTTAAAGAAGAATTATTTTATCAGGTTTATTTTCATTATGAAGATTTAGATGGAAAAGGATATGTCTATAATGACACAGATGAAAGATTAAGCCAAATAACAATTGATAATATTATTGAGGAGTTAGATAAATGCACAAGACTCTTTGGTACGATTTATGATGTAGCAGAACAATTAACTGATGATGATAACATACTAGACGAACTAAATGAGTACTACGAAAGTCTGAGTTCTTTTGAGAATCAATTTGAAGATGTATCTTATAATGAAGAAATATATGAATTAGCTAGTTTTGACTCTTCAGAAAGGGGGAATCAGATAATTGAAAGTGAATATAGTGCAGAAGCATATGATGAATATTTAGAGAGTTATGTTCAAAGGGCAATGGATAGTGTTCATGAAGAATTCCAAGATCTATGTCAAGAAGTAAAAGATGAATTAGATGATATGATTAAAATTATAGGTGATTATTTAGATTTGTCAAAAAAAGCATTAGATGAATTCGAAGAGTTAGAGTTTAGAAAAATAAATGACGATATTGATAACACATAATATAAAAAGGAGAAGATTTGATTCTGTAGATAAACCAATCTTCAAAGCAAAATCGTAGTTTAAAATGATGAAACTATTTAAAATTATTAGAGCTATAAACACATATAATAATGTTACAAATTCAGAGGAAAAAATTTGTTTTAAATACTTAGATGAAGACAGTAAGTAATGCTAAAAATTATATAGATATTATTACTTATCTTTAGTACGGTAATAGTAGCTTTAAATTGTGATTAATAAAACCTTTAAGACCAAGTAATGTTTTGAGGGTTTTGTTGTTTACAATTTTAAAATAATTGTAAGATATATAGTAGGCCACGTTAATAAAAAAGTTAGAAATAAAAATATATTAGAGATAAAAGCAATATTATTAATCAGGGTTTGTTTATATATGATTATTTTTTATGAATATGCCATTCCACCAAGGGGGTAATATCAACCTATGACATCATTATTATCCTCTCAAGGCACGTTGAGAGTATAATTCTGATGACGTATTGTGGTTCAGAGGATAGAAAATAGGATTTGACCACAATATATAGTGGTTTGAAGGCGAAAATTGGGTCAAAAATCAGTGAAAAAACACCGAGTTTTGACCTCTGATTTTGGGATGATTTATAGATGACATAGGGTTATTTGAGTGATGATAAGATAAAAATGAGAAAAACAGATTGATAAATTGATGGGTGAATTATATACTATGGATGAACATTAGTAGTATTATGTGAAGTAAAATTGTGCCTAAAGGAGGATATATAATGATTATTTGGTTAAATGGTGCATTTGGTTCTGGAAAAACGACATGTGCTTTTGAATTAAATAGAAGACTTCCTAATTCGTTTGTTTATGACCCTGAAAATATAGGATATTTTATTCGTAATAATACACCAAAAGAGATTCACAAGTCTAATTTTCAAGACCATGGACAATGGCGATTATTTAATTATGAAATGTTAAAATATATTTCCACAGAATATTTGGGTATAATTATTGTACCCATGACCATCAATAATTATCAATATTATGAGGAGATAATCCAAAGACTTATAGATGACGGTATAACTCTAAAGCATTATATTTTGTATGCTGATAAAGAAATCATATTAAAACGATTGAATAAACGACTTGAACGAGGTGAAACTTGGGCAAAATCTCAAATTGATTGTTGTATTGAAGTTTTTGATACTGAAATTACTGAAGAAAAAATCATAACAGATAATAGAAATATTGACTATGTCGTTGAAGAAATT
>JGI24708J26588_10003581_pt1 | contig 11147 bp, 7 predicted proteins | sample BioPla1DNA2_FD_26588 | JGI IMG/M metagenome (IMG submission 26588) | reverse complement strand
CATAGCTTCTAAGTCAAATTTAGGATGCCAACCCCATTCTTCTCTGGCACAAGAATCATCCAGTGAATTAGGCCAAGAGTCAGCAATAGACTGTCTTAATGGGTCTACCTTGTATTCCATTTCAAAAGAAGGATAGTGCTTTTTTATAGCTCCATAAATAATCTCAGGATCAAAACTCATTGCCGTAACATTAAAAGAATTTCTATGGACTAACTTTGAAGCATCAGCCTCCATTAATTGTATCATAGCAGATAATGCATCAGGCATATACATCATATCCATAAAAGTCCCCTTTTTTATAGGACAATAGAATTTTTCTTCAGCTACCGCTTTATAGAAAATATCGACAGCATAATCCGTGGTACCTCCTCCAGGAGGAGTAAGATTAGATATTAAACCAGGAAATCGTATGGATCGAGTATCTACTCCCCAACGATTAAAATAATAATCACTTAATAATTCTCCTGCTACTTTGGTTATACCATAAATGGTTTGTGGCCTTTGAATAGTATCTTGAGGAGTATTATCTTTTGGAGTATTCAAACCAAAAGAACCAATAGAGCTAGGAGTAAAAACAGCACAGTTATACTCTTTAGCTACATTTAAACAATTAATTAAAGCCCCCATACCAACATCCCATCCTAACTTAGGCTTATCCTCAGCAACAGCTGATAGAATAGCAGCAAGATTAAATATGGTATCTATTTTATATTTTTTTACTGGCTCTATAATTTGTTCCACTTTCGTAGCATCAATTTCTACTGTGGGTCCCCAATCAAAAAAGCCATTGGGATAAGGCGGCTTATAATAACCACAAATCACATTGTCTTTTCCATAAATAGAACGGAGCTTAATACTTAACTCTGATCCTATTTGTCCAGTACTTCCTATAATTAATATTCGTTTCATTCCAATACAACAAATTATCCAATCACCTTTAGTTCTTTACCTACTTTAATAAATGCCTGAATACACTTATCTAGATGCTCTCTTTCATGTGCAGCAGAAATCTGAACACGAATACGAGCTTCGCCTTTAGGTACCACAGGGAAAGAGAATCCAATAACATAAATGCCTTCGTCTAATAATTTATCAGCCATCACTTGTGACAGTTTAGCATCGTATAACATTACGGCACAAATTGAAGATTCTGTAGGCTTGATATCAAATCCAGCTTTTTGCATTTTTGATACAAAGTAACTGGTATTTTCATGTAGTTTATCTTGCAAGTTGTTATCATCACTCAACATAGTAAAAGCCTTAATTCCAGCAGCTGCAATTAAGGGAGGAATTGAGTTAGAAAACAAATACGGACGAGAACGTTGACGTAACATATCAATAATCTCTTTTTTTCCTGTAGTGAAACCACCAATAGCTCCACCAAAAGATTTGCCTAATGTACCTGTTATGATTTCTACTTTTCCTAACAAGTTAAACAACTCTGTAGTTCCACGTCCTGATTTACCTACTACTCCAGCAGAATGAGACTCATCTAACATCACCATTGCATTATACTTCTCAGCTAAAGCATAAATCTTATCTAACGGAGCTACATTTCCATCCATAGAAAACACTCCATCCGTAACAATCAATCTAAACCTTTGCTTTTGTGCTTCTTTCAATTTAGCCTCTAAATCATNCATATCTGCATTAGCATAACGATAGCGAACTGCTTTACAAAGACGAACACCATCAATAATAGATGCATGATTCAAGGTATCCGATATAATAGCATCTTCGTCTGTTAAAAGAGGATCAAATAATCCACCATTCGCATCAAAACAAGAGGCATATAGAATAGTATCTTCTGTTCCAAAAAACTTAGATATCGTCTGTTCTAGTTTTTTATGTAAATCTTGTGTTCCACAAATAAAGCGAACCGATGACATCCCAAAACCATGAGTATCGAGTGCATTCTTAGCGGCCTCAATTAACTTAGGATTATCAGATAATCCTAAATAATTGTTTGAACAAAAATTCAACACTTCCTCTCCTGTTTTTACTTTTATAGCAGCACGTTGTGGCGTTGTGATAATTCTCTCTTCCTTAAACAATCCAGCATTTTTAATTTCTTCCAACTCAGATTGTAGATGTTTTTGAAAATCTTGATATCTCATAGTTTATAATAATTTTACAAATTCCAGTCCATAAAATTACTGATTTATCATTAAATAAAAGAACAGTTTGAATTTTATATTCTTAATTCCAAGATTTCTCATATTAAAGAATCACCTAAAAGCCATAACTACCCTATCTATTTTCCATTTTCTACCCTGCATAATCCCCACCTCATCTGACTAGGCCATCCACCTAACATGACTAGGACTTATGCACTACATGACTAGGGCACATGATTATGATGGGATAAGAAAAACAACCTTTATTATTTTGTGTTTATTTTGTGTTTCTTTAATATTTAATATATATTTGAATGAATTTTATCTAAAAAGATCTAAACATTATGAAAAAAGACAACTTTTTTTTAAATTACACCAATAAACACTCGTTGTGTAATTTTAGTTTTTTACTACTTCTATTATTCTTAATACCTTTGCCTATAAATGCAAAAGGAGAAATAGAATCCCCTCAACAATCACCTGTTTTAGAAATAAAAGGATTGGTTACAAATAAAGAAAAAGAACCTTTAACTGGAGTNACTATATCTATTANAGGAACAGGAGATGGAACGATTACAGGATTAGATGGTGACTTTACACTTAAAGCACGTAAAGATGCTATTTTAGTATTTTCTTATGTCGGCTATAAATCCCGAGAAATCACAGTAAAATCTAACGACTTTCTAAACATTGTCCTTGAGGACGATATGGAATTACTAGATGAAGTCGTTGTTGTAGGATATGGAACTCTTGATAGAAGAGAAGTTACATCATCTATCAAATCAATTAAGGCTGATGACATTCTTACAGGTCCTTCATCATCTCCTCTTGAAGCTATACGAGGAAAAGTATCAAATTTAAGTATCGTAAGTAATAATGGTTCCGATCCAAACTCAGGAGTTTCTATCCAACTACGTGGAGCCAACTCAATTCTAGCAGGACAAGGTCCATTAATTATAGTAGATGGTATTCCTGGTGGTAATTTAAATGAAATTCAAAAAGAAGATATAGAATCTATTGATGTACTAAAAGATGCTTCTGCTGCCGCTATTTATGGAACAAGAGGATCAGGAGGTGTAATATTAGTAACTACTAAAAAAGCAAAAGCAGGAAAAGTTTCTGCCACCTACTCCACAGAATTAACAGTAGAAACAGTTCGTAAAAAAGCCGATGTTTTATCAGCTGAAGAATACTTAAAAAACAGAGAAGGTGTTACAGATTACGGAGAAAGAATTGATTGGTTTGATGAAGTTACACGTTCTGCACCTTTTTCTCATAGACATGTTATTTCATTAACAGGAGGAACAGAAACATTAAAAACATATACTTCTATCTATTACAAAAAAGCTAATGCGTTAGCTATTGACTCCGATAGAAGAGAAGTTGGAGGTAGATTTAATTTTACCTATTCTCTATTTGAAAACAGATTGAATTTTGTTGGTAATGTTTCCTATGCTGATATTAGGGCTAATAGATCTCCCAATAGTATGTTTATGATGGCCTTAAAACTAAATCCAACAATTCCAGTATATGATTCTAACTCAACATCAGGTTATAATGTTATAACAGGTGGATGGGAAGAATGGAATCCTGTTGCCGATTCAAAATTAATGACTGATAGATCAGACTATAGAAATTTAATGGCTAGTTTAACTACCCAATTAAAAATCACACCCTATTTAAATACTTCACTAACAATAGCAACAAAAAACAATGATGAAAGATACATTTATTGGCGTTCGGCACAACATAAAGCAAGTCAAGACGCTAACGTCAGAGGTTTTGCTAAGATGGAAAACAAAAAGTGGAATGATGTAAGTTTAGACTGGTTATTCGATTTTAACAAATCATTTGGAGATCACAATCTAAAAGCAGTTGGTGGTTATTCTTTCCAAGAGTTTAACTATGATGGCTTTTATGCTGAAAATCAAGACTTCCCTGTAGATGGCGTTCAATGGTGGGACATGAACTCGGGGTCATACCTAACTGAGGGTCGCGCTAACCTAGGATCATACAAAAATCCCAAAGAACGTTTAATAGCGTTTCTTGGACGTATTAACTATAGTTATAAAGATAAATACATGGCTACTTTAAGTGGAAGATATGAAGGAATATCTAAACTATCACCTGATAACAGATGGGGATTCTTCCCTTCTATCTCTGCAGGATGGAGAATCTCGAGTGAGGAGTTTATGAAACCCTTATCTTGGTTAAACGACTTAACTATTCGAGTAGGATATGGTGTTACAGGAAATGCGGACTTTGGAACAGGTGTTGGAACTAGAATGTATAGTGCCGACACATGGTGGTTAGCGAATGGAAGTTGGTTTAAAACATATGGACTTGCGCACAATGTGAATAAAGACTTAAAATGGGAAAAGAAAAAAGAATGGAATGTTGGAGTTGACTTCTCTACGCTCAACCATAGATTATCTGGAAAAGTAGATGTTTACAAACGAAAAGTAGACAATATGATTTATGATATTTCTGTACCACAACCACCAGCAGTTCACGACAAAATGACAATGAACTCTGGTAATCTTGAAAATACAGGATTCGAGTTTGAATTATCAGGTGTAGTTGTGGATACTAAGGATTGGAACTATACTACAACTATAGTTGGCTCACATAATAAAACAAAACTTAAATCCCTATGGGGAAGCCAAACTTACTGGGATAGAAAAGAATTTGAAGCTCCTGGTTCACCAGGTACGGCTGTTCGTCTAATAGCAGGTGAAAATATTGGAAGATTTTACATTTGGAAATATGCGGGAATTGATGATGATGGAAATTGGCTTCTTTATAATAAAGATAATGAAGTAATCCCAGCTAAAGATAAAAGTCAAGATGATAAAAGGTTTATAGGTAATGCCATCCCAAAAGTGATTTTAAGCTGGCAAAATAACATTAGATATAAGAATTTTGATGCTAGTATCTTCTTTCGTAGTTGGATAGGACACGATGTGTTTAATAAAATTAATATGTATTATGGCTTATCAAATGTAGAAAACACTAATGTATTAAAAGATGCATATAAGAAAAACAAACATATTGTAGGTGAAAAAGAACTTTGTGATTATTGGGTTGAAAAAGGAACTTTCTTAAAATTAGATGCCCTAACTGTTGGGTATACCTTTACAGTTCCTGCAATAGATAAATATGTAAAAAACATTAGAGCTAGTTTTACAGCTAGAGATCTATTTTGCATAACTAGTTATTCAGGTATGAATCCAGAAGTTAACATCAATGGTCTTGATCCAGGTTTTGAAGAAAGAGATGTATACCCTCAGTCAAGATCTTTCACTTTAGGATTACAAATTAACTTTTAAATAAAAAACCATGAGAAATAAAAACAAATATATTATTACTTTATTATTGAGTGTTTGTTTACTCTTACCTTCGTGCACTAACCTAGATGAAATATGGTATAATAGAGTAACAGAAGACACCTTCTTTAAAGATGAACATGATGTTTTAGCAGCTTTATATAGACCTTTTACACATGCTAGATGGTATGAAGGAGAATCTAGATGGAAGCTACAAGAAGTAACTGCTGATCAAATGGTTACTACTCAAAAGGGTCAACACTGGTGGAATGGAGGTGAGAATCATAGATATCTTCACCATGAATGGACGCCAGATGATGGATGGATTTGGGACTCATGGCGAGGTGCTACAATGGGGATTGCTTTAGCTATTGATACCAAAATAAGTTTAGAAAATGTTGATTATTCTGCATTTGCTATGACAGAGGAAGATAAAAAAGACCATATAAACCAGCTTAACTCACTAATGGCATATTTTTATTTACGAGGACTTGATTTTTTTGGACACTTTATTATATTTGAAAACCCTACTGAACCTGTTGTAGGCAGAAGAAAAGACACTGAAGTATTCAAACACACAGAGTCTTTACTTCTTGAAGCCTTAGATAATCTACATGCAAAAGAAAAAGGTCAAGCTGAAGAAGGAAGAATAAGAAAAGCAGCTGCGGCAACTATGTTAGCCAGACTATATTTTAATGCCGAATCCTACATAAAAGAAAATCGGTTTGATGAATGTGAAAAGATATGTCAAGATATAATTGATGGCAAATATGGATATTACGAGTTAGATGAAACATGGAATGCTCCACATGGATTTAACAATGATAAATCAACCAGTGTTATTTGGTCCTTTCCTTCTGCATTTAAACGATTAGAATACAACTGGTTTTACGCTGACTTCTATCATTACAATGCATATCAATATTTTGATATAGATGGAGGAGCTAATAATGGTTTACATTTACAACCCTCAAGATATCCAGGTGGAAAAAAGACTTATCTAGAAGATTTTAAACTCGGCTGTCCTTACGAAAAATTCGATGATAAAGATTTAAGAAAAAAGCCTTATGTTTATAAAGGAGGAACCAACTATGAAGGGCTATTTATGGTAGGCGAACAAAAAACTCCTACAGGTAAAGTAATTGTTGGAACTCAAGAATATAAGGATGAACCTTTAATCATGGTAGACTATGTCGCTAAAATGAAAACACTAGAAGCAGGAAAAGATCCTGAAACTCTCCGCTCTACTCTAAGTGACGGTGAAGAAAACACAGGAATTAGACTAGTAAAAGCTCCAATACCCAATAAAGCAAATAATGATTTGCGTTGGGGAGCTGATCATCCAGTACTTAGACTTGAAGAAGTTTATTTTATGCTTGCTGAATGTAAATTTAGAAAAGGAGATAAAAAAACAGCAGCAGAACTAATAAATAAAGTTAGAAGTCGTGCTTTTGAAAACAAAGACGATCCAAATCCTGTAACAGAATCCAATTTAGACAAATACAGACTTATTGATGAATGGGGTATCGAGTTTTTAGGAGAAGGTCGGAGACGAACTGATTTAATTCGTTGGGATATGTTCACTACAGAAAAATGGTGGGATCATGAACCAAGTGATGCGTCAAGAAATAGATTTCCTGTTCCAACTAATGCTATTGCTGGAAACAATACACTAGCAGACGAACCTAAATAAATTTATACATTTCAATAAATCAGAGAACCTCTTTCACAAAAGTGATAAGAGGTTCTCTTTTTTTATAAAAATCCATTGGCTATAAATGAAGAATTAACTAAATTGCTATTCTAATGTAACCAATACGAAACATTAATCTAATACAACATGAACTCTAAACGACTCATTAAATTAAGTAACACCATAGGAGTAGTTTCTATCATACTGCTTATTTACTGGATATTTATATTTATTAGTATTCAAGTATTCGATCTAAAAGTTTTTAGAGAATATATTACAGAGGCCTTCTTTATGAGTATTTTGGGTATTCTATCCGTAATGTTTGGAGCTTTAATGATTAATATCATGCTTAACCTAACACGTATTGCGGATAAGCACAATACAGACAATACACTTAAAGAGAAAAGTATACGTAAACCTTTTCTTCTATTCCTTTTAAGCTTTCCTTTAATCTTTATATTTCTGCTGGGTGGAGATTGGTATACAGCTAAAATAAAAGAACAATCACTGATAAAGGCAGCGAATACTATTCTTATTAATAATAAAGAAACAGCGAATAGAATAACTAATTACTCATTCACCAAAGAATGGCTATTGAACACTAGAAACGAATTGACTTTTTTCTCTAAAATTGATCGTTTTTTTCCGTCGGTATCAGTTTTAGTTCTTGACACTATAGAAAACCACAAGGTTTACTTAGAATATCAATCACACCTCTACTTCAACGAAACTGACTCTCTTCCCCTTCGTAAGTCTGATTATATAAAACCCACTACTAATGTAGAGCGCGAATATCTTAATAAAGTATTTGAAAATCAGTCCACAGAACTACGATTTAGTAAGCATCGAGGTAACTATGAGCTCTTTTATCCTTATACTTACAATAATAAAACAGTGGTCTTTTATTTTTCGGATTATCAGCACTATGGTAAAATAGCCTATAGTGGGTATTCTGATTACGAGAGGGAAAGGTATACTTCAACTCTAGAAACGGAAATAGAGCCTACTGATACCATCAATAATAATTTACAGAGCTTGGATAGCGAAAAAGAAAATGACGTAGGCCTCGACAATTAACTTTATATCAAAAAACATATAAGACTATGAACTTATCAATTAACGATAGAATAAAAGGATCACTAATGGGAGTTGCCATAGGCGACGCACTAGGTTTCTCAACGGAATTTTTAAGTAAGGAGGATGCTATTAAACTCTACCCAGAAGGCATAAGCTCCTATAATGAAATTATTATCGATTCTTTTAGAACTCAAGAACAAATAGGTAAGTGGACTGATGATACGGACATGATGATTGCTATTTTAGATAGCCTCATCGCTAAAAAAACTATAGACTTACACGACATAGCCAACAATTTCATTGTGTGGAAAAACTCCCAGCCCTTTGATATTGGCAATTTGACTCGCACTGTTTTGATGCATTCTAATTATTTAAATAGTCCAATAGAAATAGCGAAAAAAGTATGGGAAGAAGAAGTGCAGGAAACGGTGGTATTATGCGTACAACTATTTCTGCTCTATGGAATTACACTAATTGGAATGAAATAAAACAAAACACTGAAAACTTATGTAAGCTGACTCATTATGATCCACGCTGTGTGGGTTCATGTGTTATAATAGCTTATCTAATTCACAACATATTATTAAATCAACCTTTCACTAAAAGTGATATAATAAAATTAGGTGCTGAATATCACAGCGATATAGAGAAATATATAGAACTTGGCTGCCAACCCAACTTATCTACTTTGCAACTTGATGATGGTGCAACTATGGGATACACATTAAAAACAATGGCTGTAGGTCTTTGGTTCTATAATTTTGCACCGAACTATTTTGAGGGCATTCAAAGTATTATTTTAGAGGGAGGAGACGCAGATACTAACTGTGCAGTCGCTGGTGGAATTTTAGGTGCTAAATTTGGATATGAAAGTATACCACTCCATCTCACTGAAGATCTAAAGGACTCTGAAATGCTTTTAGCTAAAATTGACAAACTACTAGAAGTTATAAATATAAAAGAGTAACATTTTTCACACTGAATAGATCGATTGAAATCTGTGAAATAAAAAACAATAAAACATCCGCAATGGAAACCAGCAAATAATATATCCTAGTTGAAATACACTAAATATACTGAATACGAGTTTCCATTACGGATTAATATTTCCTCTGTCTCTTTTATTTAGAGGCTTATTGAAGTACTACAAGTACTCTACGTGCACCATGAGCACCCATAACCAAAGCCTGTTCTATATCAGCTGTTTTAGAAGGACCAGAAACAAACACTCCATAACAAGGTCTCTCCTCTTTTTCCAATTGAGCATAAGCATGATGCATACTATGCACAATATCACTTTTCTTTAATAAGATCACTAATGCCTCAGGAATAAAGTATAAAATGCGATGCTTAACATCTTGAGCAAACCAAACAGCAGCATTTTCAGCCACACCCAACTCAGTTTTAAGAATGGCAACATCAATGCCATCTAAATCTTTTGGTTCTTCTACCTCATTAGGATTTAAGTTAGCAAAACTTATTTCATCTAAAGTAGAAGCTATGGTCTTTGCTTCAGGAAAAAACTTCTTAATAACTGCTTCTAGATTCAAATTCTCTCCCTCAGGCTGTTCATATAACTCCCCACCAACATCCGATAATATTTGTTTAAATTTCTCTACAGGATCTTTATAAACAGTAACAGGAATAGCTTCTAAATTAGGTTTATCAAATACCTCTTTGGTATTTTCTCGTATTTTATTTAAAATATATTCTTTACTACTCATTGTCTTTTTTATTATCATTCAATTGCACCTTATTTCTCTTCCACATAGAATTAAATGACTCTGAGGCAAATTGAGGCAAATCACGGCCTTCTCCCCATGCATTTAATTTATTATATACCATAAAACGAGGCATTTTATTCACCATAGGAGCTGCCCATAAAGCCGCATTAAATAAAGCAGGATTGTCCATAACTAATTTCATACCTTTAGATAGTATTTTCTTAGTCGTATTACTTTCTCCTAACTCATCTAATTTTTGTCTCCACTTATAAATTTGTTCTCCCAAATCTACCTTAGCAGGACAAACCATAGAACACGACAGACATAAAGAACAAGCCGATAAATTACCTGCATGTTTATTAGGAGCATGTGCCATACCTAAATTGATACCAATAGGACCTGGAATAAAATAAGAATACGAATACCCTCCACTTCTACGATACACAGGACACGTATTCATACAAGCACCACAACGAATACAATTTAGAACTTTACGATGCTCTTCATTCCCTAAAATTTCAGAACGCCCATTATCTACAATAATGATATGAAACTCCCCATTTTTTTTAGGTTTACTATAATGTGCCGTATAACTCGTTATAGGCTGACCTGTAGCAGAACGAGCCAAGAGACGAGTAAAAACACCTAGGGATTCTCTATCAGGAACAATTTTATCAAGTCCAAAAGCAGCAATATGAAAATCTGTAGCCGCAGTACCCATATCAGCATTTCCTTCATTAGTACATACAACCACTTCCCCTGTAGATGCAACCGCAAAATTTCCACCAGTCATAGAAGCATCAGCATTTAAAAAGATCTGACGCAAATATTTCCGAGCTTGATGAGTTAAATACGTAGGATCGAAGTTTCCTTTTTCAGTATTTAACTTCTCCTCAAATAACTCCCCTACTTGCTCTCGTTTAATATGAATAGCTGGTAAAACAATATGACTTGGAGGTAACTTCATCAATTGTAAAATACACTCACCTAAATCAGTTTCCACCGTATCGATACCTCTTTCGATTAAATAATCATCCAACTCACACTCTTCAGAGAGCATCGATTTACTTTTAACAAAATTCTTTACGTTGCGTTCACTCAATAACTGATAAACTATCTCTCTATATTCTTGTGCATCTTTAGCCCAATGAACAACAGCACCATTGGCAATAGCATTTTTCTCAAACTCAGTTAATAACTCTACCCAATG
>JGI24708J26588_10003580_pt1 | contig 11148 bp, 10 predicted proteins | sample BioPla1DNA2_FD_26588 | JGI IMG/M metagenome (IMG submission 26588) | reverse complement strand
CTGATAGCCAATCTAACGCTTCTTTCTTTTCTAAGGCATTCATTGTACCATCAACATGTCGAACATTTATGGAATGTTGAATGGTTTCGTTTCCTTCTAAATATTCATTGACTACTTCATTGAACTGGGAAGAAATTTTCTTTGAATTATTTATGGTATTAATGAAAGATATTGCTCGTTGCATAGGTTTTCCTTCAAAAATAGCTTCTTTATCTACACTGTTTCTTTTCATTAATCCGTTCCAAACACCAATTAGTTTGGAAACATCATCAACATCTAAGCCATTTTCACTATCAGATAAAACTCTTTGCATGTCTTTTTGAATGACTTTTTCATCAACTGCTAAAACCATTACTTTATAATCAGTCAAAATATCGTTTGAAACTGCTTGACCAAACCCTAAACGGAAAATTTCTTCTCCATAAATATCCTTATTATCCATTGATGATAAGACAATACTAGAATCTTCTGCTTTTTGTTTTGCATCTGTTCCGTAAATTTTAGGCGTTGCTGTTTGGTATAAGCGTTTATTTGCTTTGATATAGTTGTTATTATGAACTCTTGTAAATACGCTTGCTTCTTCTCCTAAAGCCTTAGCCCCTGTGGTTCTATGTGCTTCATCACAAATAATAATATCAAATTCAGGAAATCCTTTTTCTTGTGCTTCATGTAGAACTTCAATAGATTGATAAGTAGAATACACAACCGTTAAATCTCGTTGATTATTCTCTATTTTTTTATAATTGGATAGTAATTTTTCTGAATCTGTTGTCGCAGGAAAGCCAATATCTTTAGCAGATAATTCGTCATCATTCTTCTTTTTAGAAGCATTTCTGTCACTTGTCACAGCAAATGAATGCATACTTAGTTCCGTGTCATTATTCCAGCCAATTAGCGTTTGACTCAATAATTGTATACTTGGCACTAAATATAAAACATTAAAGGTTTCTTTATTCGTTTGTTTAGCCATCTTTTCAACTAATTTCAAGCTGGTAAATGTTTTCCCTGTTCCCGGTGCCATAATTAACTGACCACGGTCATGTTCCTGAAAGTATTCAATTGTTAAATTAATGGCATCATTTTGATAAGGTCTAGTTTTCTTCACATTCTTTACTTTTACTTCATTCGGTCTACTTGGAATAAAAGATTCCCAATCAACTTGACTATTTCTTAAATCACTCAAACCAATTTGTGCTACTGGTTTTGATAATTGATTAATCGCTTCGTCCGCATTACTACTCAATGAATCTAATGAATAAACAATAATCCCATCAGAATAATAAGACTTCCCAAGTTCAGCTAAAAATGAATCAATATGTCTTTTATATATTTTATTGTCATAAAATTTAGCTTGAATAGCAGTCAATTCTCCTGTTGCTTCATTTCTTGCTACTAAATCAACTCCTGTATCTTTTTTGGGGATTGCATATTCTTCTGGAACCTCATTTAATAACCAAACATCTGAAAATAAGTTTTTGTATGTTGGTTCATTTTTGAAATAAATTTGTGCGATTTTTTCAAAAAGAGTTCCCTTATCTCTTTGAATCTCACTTGATTGTTCCCTTGCTAATTGAATAAGTTCATCAAATGTCATTATTTTTCTCCTTCGTAAAGTATTATATCTAATTATAACAGTTTCCTATTTGTTTATGGAACATAAAAAATCCAATCTACATTGCTGCTTATTTTACGCTCTAAGACGTTTTAAATTTTTATGTATAATTTATCGAAAATAATTTCTAACACTTTCTAAAGATAATATATGCTGTTTAAAATACATTTAAGGATTATTTTATTATCTAGAAACTTTATTAATTTGTTTTATATATTATTATGTATATTGTTGTTAGATAGAGGTTTATATAGATTTTCTACGTACTTTCATTTACTGAATTAAAAAATAGAAACATTGCGTTTCGTTATATATATACATAATCACTAATAGAGAGTAAATTTTAGCTATTTTACTGAATATGGATATTTATATTAATAAATCAGTATTTATAATTACAACCCTAAATATTGTATACCATTAATATTGAATTGTAAATTTCGTGGAGAAAACCCAGTATTTATGGTAAAACTTGTTAGGTTTTATAATCATACCTCAAACAAGAATATATAAATAATAAATTCTTTCTTAAACTTTAGAAACCCATTTTTTAGAAATAATTTTTAGATATAAACACTGATATATCAACATTTTATAGCTACTTTAATCACACAATTATCAAATGTAAATAAGTTTTTGCGTAAAGATATGTGTGAAAACAGGTAGTTTACCCCTAGTTTTATTGACTTTTATAGACCTAAACGTTTTGAAGAAAAGGAATTCAACCAAAAAAAGACACCATCCAAACGGATGATGCCGTGAAATCCTTGATATAATAAGGATTAACGTTTTGAGAATTGTGATGCTTTACGAGCTTTCTTAAGACCTGGTTTTTTACGTTCAACCATACGTGCGTCACGAGTAAGTAAACCAGCACGTTTTAAAGCTAAACGGAAATCAGGATCTACTTGTAACAATGCACGTGCGATACCATGACGGATTGCACCTGATTGTCCAGCGTAACCACCACCATTTACGTTTACGAATACATCGTAAGCGCCTTTTGTTTCAGTTACAGCAAATGGTTGGTTGATTACTTCACGCAAGTCAGCGTGTGGAATATATTCTTCAACATCTTTTTTATTAACAGTAATTTTTCCAGTACCTGGTACCAAACGTACGCGAGCTACTGCATTTTTACGACGGCCAGTGCCGATATATTGTGCTTGAGCCAATGAAATTCCCTCCTATTAAATTAAGTTAGTGATATCTAGTACTTCTGGTTGTTGCGCAGCATGTGGATGTTCAGCACCTGCATAAACATGTAATTTCATGCCTTGTTTGCGACCTAAAGTGTTCTTAGGTAACATACCTTTAATAGAAGTTTCAACTAAACGACGAGAGTTTTTCGCACGTAATTCACCAGCAGTGATTGATTTTAATCCTCCTGGGTAGTTTGAATGACGGTAATAAACTTTGTCAGTTGCTTTTTTACCAGTTAATTTCACTTGATCAGCATTGATAACAATTACAAAATCACCTGTATCCACATGAGGTGTGAATGTTGGTTTATTTTTACCACGTAAGATTGAAGCTACTACAGTTGAAAGACGTCCTAAAGGAACATCAGTAGCATCGATGACATACCATTTACGTTCTACTTCGCCAGCTTTGGCCATATATGTTGTACGCACTTTTATTTTCCTCCAATTCGATTTGAATGTTTGACATACACTTGAGTTTCCGGGGCTCTCGTGGGGCAAACAATACCATTTAATATAATACCGGTAAAAGCAAGCCTTGTCAACAAAAAGTCTACGAAAAAATGAAAAAAAACAGCTGTTACGAACAATATTTTTCAGAAAGGTCCTTTTACAGCATCCAGACAAGACAAACAGATTTGCCATATCATATTATAGTAAAAAAATTTTGCTGTCCATTCATTTTCTATCAGATAGGTTTGAATAATTATTTCCATACAAAAAAATGCATAAAAATGCGAACAAGCAATCATTGTAAGCGAAATCTAAATAACTTTCTCATAAACATACCTATACTATTTATACACAAAAATGATTATTTTTCAGGAATTATTGCATAAATATTTAATTTTACACTTGATTTATGCAAGTTTATTTGTTAAGATAGGTCACGTGATGAAGTTCAATGATGAAAGGAAAGAAATGAATATGAGAGAAAAATTAGTTTTAGCTTATTCTGGAGGGTTAGATACCTCTGTTTCAATTAAATGGTTATCAGATGCGGGATATGATGTGGTGGCTTGCTGCTTAGATGTCGGTGAGAAAAAAGATATCGAAGCCATTAAAGAAAAAGCCTTACAAGTCGGCGCAGTAGAATCTTATGCGATCGATGCCAAAGAAGAGTTTGCCGAAGAGTTTGCCTTGATTGCTTTACAAGGAAATACTTTCTATGAAAATTCTTATCCATTAGTCTCTGCACTCTCTCGTCCATTGATTTCGAAAAAATTAGTGGAATTAGCGCATCAAGTTGGAGCAACCACGGTAGCGCATGGTTGTACAGGTAAAGGAAATGACCAAGTACGTTTTGAAGTGGCCATTCAGTCTTTAGATCCTAGCTTGAAAGTCGTGGCACCTGTTCGTGAATGGAAATGGTCGCGTGAAGAAGAAATCGAATACGCAGCGAAAAACAATATTCCAATCCCAATGAATCTTGACAATCCTTATTCAATCGACCAAAACTTATGGGGACGCGCTTGTGAATGTGGCGTGTTAGAAGATCCATGGGCTGCTCCACCAAAAGGGGCTTATGCATTAACCAAAGAATTAGAAGATACGCCTGATACACCAACTGTTGTGGAAATTACCTTTGAGCAAGGAAAACCAGTCGCTCTAGATGGCAAAGCGTACAGCCTAGCAGAATTAATCATGGAATTAAACCATATCGCAGGTGANCATGGTGTAGGTAGAATTGACCATATCGAAAACCGTCTTGTTGGGATTAAATCTCGTGAAGTTTACGAATGTCCNGCTGCCTTAACTTTAATGAAAGCTCATAAGGAATTAGAAGATTTAGTATTTGTTCGTGAATTGGCCCACTTCAAACCAATCGTGGAACAACAATTAGCACAAGTTATCTATGACGGACTATGGTTCAACCCATTAACTGATGCCTTAAAAGCCTTCATCAAGAGCACCCAAGCTTATGTGAACGGTGTGGTTCGTGTGAAATTATTCAAAGGAAACATTATTGTTGAAGGACGTAAATCAGCGAATAGTTTATATGACGAAAACTTAGCGACTTACACTTCAGCCGATACCTTTGACCAACATGCAGCGATTGGATTTATCAAACTTTGGGGACTACCAAGTAAAGTCCATGCTGAAGTACAAGCAAGTTTAGACAAATAATACGTTTATCCCCTGCCTCGTCTTTTGCCAGGTGGGGGTTGTTTTTTAGAAAGGATGAAGAAAATGGCGAAATTATGGGGTGGCCGTTTTGACGGGAAAAATGAAGCCTGGATTGATGCTTTTGGCGCGTCGATTCCTTTTGACCAAAAATTAGCCAAGCAAGATTTGATTGGTAGTTTGGCCCATGTGAAAATGTTGATACATACTGGGATTTTAACGAAAGATGAAGGCGAGCAAATCATCGCAGGTCTTGAAGCTTTACAGGAAAAATTGGCCAAAAATGAGCTGACCTTTACCATCGAAAATGAAGATATCCACTTAAATATGGAGACTTTTTTACATCAAGAAATTGGTCCAGTGGCGGGAAAATTGCATACTGCGCGCAGTCGTAATGACCAAGTGGCGACCGATATGCATCTTTATCTTAAAGAGGTACTGACTGAAGTGGTGGCAAAAATCCATCATTTCCGTGAAGTGTTGGTTGAAAAAGCGCAAGAACACATCGAAACCATCGCGCCAGGTTACACTCACCTTCAGCATGCCCAACCGATTTCTTTTGGGCATCATTTAATGGCGTATTATCAAATGTTAACGCGTGATGAACAACGCTTTACTGAAAATATGCAACGTGCAGATATTTCACCACTTGGGGCTGCGGCTTTAGCGGGAACCACTTTTCCAATTGACCGTGAATTTTCTGCCAAGGAATTAGGCTTTTCACAAGTGTATCAAAATAGCTTGGATGCAGTGAGTGATCGTGATTTTATCTTAGAATTTTTAAGTAATGCGTCTATTTTGATGATGCACTTGTCCCGTTTTTGCGAGGAAATCATTTTATGGTGCAGTCATGAATATCAATTTGTGGAGCTAACCGATACTTTTTCAACAGGCAGTTCGATTATGCCGCAAAAGAAAAATCCGGATATGGCCGAATTAATTCGTGGAAAAACAGGACGCGTCTACGGAGATTTATTTGGTTTATTGACNGTGATGAAAGGCTTNCCGCTTGCGTATAATAAAGATTTGCAAGAGGATAAAGAGGGCATGTTTGATACGGCCGAAACGATTTTGACTAGTCTAGATATTATGAGTGGCATGATTGCGACAATGAAAGTCAATAAGGAACGGATGCTAGAATCTACGCAAAAAGATTTTTCGAATGCAACGGAACTAGCTGACTATCTAGCAAGCAAAGGACTGCCATTTAGACAAGCGCACGAAATCGTTGGTAAATTGGTCTTACAATGCATTCAAAACGGCCACTATTTGCAAGATATTCCTTTAGAGGCGTACCAAGCGATTACCCCATTGATTGAGGAAGATATTTACGAAAAACTAGATTCTTATACTGCTGTCAAACGCCGACATTCACTTGGCGGTACTGGCTTTGAACAAGTCCAAAAACAAATTGACACAGCCAAAGCACAACTTTAATTCCCAGACAAATGAAAACGAACCTCCTCAGCTGGCAAATATCAGCGAGCAGGTTCGTTTTTTTTGTGATAAAAATACCGCTACCCAAAATTGGATAACGGTAAAAAATTTATTTTATTTTCTATGCCTAATCTTAGTGATGTACGCCTTCTGTTAAGTTTAATTCAGGTGCACGGCCTAATTTGGCTTGAACCATCCAGATTTTCTTTTCTACAGCGCCTTTGAATTCGATGAACATATCTTGTGTCACATCATCGCCTTCTTCACCAGACACTTCAATACCTTCTTCATATAAGTCAGCAAGATAACGGTAACCAGCAACTAATTTTTCCATTTGTTCTGGAATAGATAAATCATAGCTACCTACTTCATCTTTAATACCTGTATTTTCAGCGAATTCTTTCAATGTCGAGTAAGGAGCGCCACCTAATGTGATTAAACGTTCAGCGACTTCATCTAACTGTGCATTGATTTCATCCATGTATTCGTCCATTAATGGGTGTAAAGTTAAAAATTCAGGCCCACGCATGTACCAGTGAACTTGATGAATCACTGTTGAAAATTGACTCAAGTCCGCAACTAATTGATTTAATACGTTTTTTGTTTTTTCTACTGCCATAATAAAAGCCTCCTAATCTTTACTACATGTTTAGCATAATCCATTTCAGGAAAAAAGTAAAATATAATGGTTTATTTTTCTAAAATTATTAAGTTTTTTTTAATCTAGCAACGCTTTTTCGAAAATTTTGCGTATTTATTCTCATGAAGGGTCTTTTTTTACTTGAAGGAGGATTTGTATGTTCGCATTTATTATCGGAAGTTGTCTAGGGTCCTTTTATTATTGTATGGCTTGTCGGCTAACCCAAGGAGAATCACTCATCGCCCCACCCTCGCAGTGTCCAAATTGTCATCAGCGCTTAAAAATAAAGGATTTAGTGCCTATAGTGTCTGTTTTGTTCCTTCGATTTCGTTGTCGTTATTGTAAGGCAAAAATCCCCTGGAGTAGTCTGTGTGCGGAGGTCGTCTTTGGTTTTATGTTCGTAAAAATAACTAATTTGCCTATTTTTTCACAAAAATTGCTCGCCTTTTGCTGGTTAAGTTGTGCCTTTATTTTAAGTTTTACGGATATACTCTATTTAATATTGGATCCTTTTGTTTTTTTTAGTGGGAGTGGATTGCTTTGGTTTCTGGCATTTTGTACTGGATTAACTTTTTATCCGATGCATTTTATCGTGCTTTTACTGATTTGTATTGTGGGACATTTTTCTAGTCAGCATTATCTCGGTCAGGGGGATTTATTGTTGGCTTGTGCATGGTTTCCCTGGCTGACACTTGAGCAAATCAGCATGCTTTTAGTCGTAGCGAGTGGCAGTGGCATTTTGTATCTCTTATTGAAATACTGCCTTTGTCATCAACCATTTGCCCCGATTCCCTTTATTCCATTTATGACACTTGGCCTTTACATCAGCTATTTCTGGTAAAAAAACACCCCCAACCTAAAATAGCTTAGATTGGGGGTGGGTGGTTATTCATGTCCAAGAATTTGATTGATTTCTTGGCTATATAAGTCGGATTTGCCACCGAATACTGCTTGGATACCACCTTTTACTTCAAGTACCGCTGTAGCTTTTAGTTGTTTAAAGACCTCTTTATTGACTTTTTGAGGATCAACAACTGCTACTCGTAAACGTGTCGCACAAGCAGTCACTGATTCGATATTCGCTTGTCCACCTAATGCTTCAATGATTTGTAGCGATTGTTGATGTAAATCGCTTTGGACATTTTCATTGGCTTCATCTGTAATTTCTTCTACTTCCATACCAGGAATGGCTACTTTAAACTTAGCAATACAGAAGCGGAAGATAAAATAATAAATCACTGCCCAAGCTAAGCCAAATGGAATCACTTTAATCCAGTTTGTGTGGTCATTCCCTTGTAAAACACCGAATAATAGGAAATCGATGAAGCCACCAGAGAAGGAATTACCAATTCGAATATTTAAAATATCAGCAAAGTAGAAAGATAAACCATCTAAAAAGGCATGGACCACATATAACCATGGTGCAACAAATAAAAACATATATTCTACAGGTTCAGTAATCCCTGTTAAGAATGAAGTTAGACCACCACTAAAATATAACCCCCCATTTTTCTTACGGTTTGCTTTAGGGATTGCGTGATACATCGCCAAACATGCTGCAGGTAACCCAAACATCATTGTAGCAAAGCGTCCAGCAAAGAAGCGCGTGCCATAAGTAAATAAACCAGTATGATGAGGATCAGCTAATTGTGCAAAGAAGATATTTTGCGCACCGACGATAGATTTTCCAGCTACTTCTTCTACACCGCCGAGTGAAGTGTACCAAAATAGTGGATAAATTGTATGGTGTAGCCCTACTGCACCAGTTAGACGAAGTAAGAAGCCGTAGAAGAAGGTCCCGATACTTCCCATACGTGCAATTTGTTCACCCACAGTTGTTAACCCATTTTGGATAGGTGGCCAAATAATGTAGAAAAAGGCCCCGATAATAATAGCAGATAATGAAGCAATAATCGGAATAAAACGTGAGCCTCCAAAGAATCCTAAAAACTGTGGCAATTCAATTTTGCGATAACGATTATGCAAATAGGCAACCATTCCACCAATCACAATAGAACCAACAACACCGGTATCGATGGTCGCACCTTCTTTAGCAAATAATTGTAACAAACCGCTAATCGTCGCTGTATAAACTAGATAAGCAACCCCACCGGCAAGTCCCGCTGTCCCTTTATCACCTTTTGCCAAGCCAACAGCAACACCAATAGCGAAGATTAAAGCTAAATTAGCAAAAACGGCATTCCCTGCGGCACTCATAACTTTTAAGATGACTTGCAACCATTCTTGATTTAAAAATGGATAAGCTTGAACCGCACTCGCATTTGATAACGCACCACCAATTCCGAGTAATAGCCCGGCAACTGGTAAAATCGCGATTGGCAACATAAAAGCTCTTCCCAATTGTGAAAACTTCTTAAACATGATTTTTCCCCCTATTCAAATTAAAATGATTATTCATTCATCGCAGCAATAAAGCGACTAGCAATTTCTTTTGGACGGGTAATCGCACCGCCCACAACAACGCCACAAACACCTAAGTCTTTTATTTTTCTGGCCATTTGTGGTGTATGAATTTGACCTTCTGCAATTACATCAACACCTTGAGCTACTAATTGTTGAATTAATTCAAGATTGGGCACTTGGTCATTTTTGCTTTCTTCGGTATAACCACACAAAGTCGTACCTACAAAATCAACACCAGCTTGATAGGCGTTCATTCCCTCTTCAAATGTCGCGATATCGGCCATTAAGAGTTGATTTGGATATTTTTCTTTAATTTGTTGAATAAATGCATTGATTGTTTGACCATCTGCTCTTTTTCGTAAAGTGCAGTCTAGCGCAATTACTTCGACATTTGTCGCAACTAACTCATCAATTTCTTTCATCGTAGCTGTAATATAAATTTCAGAATCTGGATAATCTCTTTTAATAATGCCTATCATTGGTAAATCGACAACTTGCTTAATTTCCAAAATATCACGTACAGAATTGGCGCGAATCCCTACTGCACCGGCTTGTTGAGCAGCTAATGCTAAAAGTGGCATCACCCCTCCGTTTTTGGTATACAATGGTTCGCCAGGTAGCGCCTGACATGAGACAACTAACCCTCCTTTAATTTGGTTTTTGAATGTTGTTTTGTCCATTCTCCAATTTCCTCCTTTTCAAAATGTTTAGGAGTATTTCTCCAACTAGAATATAGCACACGCTTTCATTATTGTAAATAGCCTCTGTCAAAAATAATTATTTAGCGTATAATAGAATTAAATGATAACTTGGAGGATAGGAAGAAATGACTTTTGCTGAAACGCTACATAAAAATTATCCACAATTGACAAAATCTGAAAAAAAAGTAGCTGATTATATTATTAATTCTGGGGAAAAAATTATTTATAGTACTTTGAGTGATATTAAACTAAAAGCCAATGTAGGGGATGCAACAATTGTACGATTTTGTCAAAAGTTAGGTTTTTCTGGCTTTTCTGATTTAAAGATTGAGATTGCTAAAGAGAATTTCAATACGGCAGATACGCATACTACTACACAGCATATTCAAGATGAAAGTATCCAGCAACTCATATCCGTATTGCAATCTACCAAAAATCTACTCAATCAAGCAGACTTAGAAGCTGCACTGGCGTTGATTCAAAAGGCGCGTTTTATTTATATTTTTGGTGTTGGTTCAAGTGGAAATACGAGTTATGATTTGGAGACGATGTTTTTGCGNGTTGGGATTCAATCNAAAGCATGTGTTGATCCACATATGCAAGCACAAGTAGCCTCATTATTAACCGAGGAAGACTTAGTGATTGGCTTTTCACTTTCTGGTAAAACAAAAGATACCTTTGACTCGCTAAGCATTGCTAAACAAAACCATGCCAAGGTCATCGCTATCACAAATAACCGCTTTTCACCTATTGCTTCACTAGCAGATGTTATTTTACAGACGACTGTGGATGAATTTCTAAATGGTAGCTCATTAGAAGGTAAGATGTCACAACTCTATTTATGTAATTTATTAATCAAAGCATATGAACAACAAAACAAAATTGATCCTGTTGCATTAAGGGAAAAAGTATTGCGTTCCATCATTGATAAACGAATCGATTAAATAAAAAGCAACTATCTTTTCAAATGACGAGAAAGGATAGTTGTATTTTTTTACGCAAAAAAAA
>JGI24708J26588_10003576_pt1 | contig 11154 bp, 7 predicted proteins | sample BioPla1DNA2_FD_26588 | JGI IMG/M metagenome (IMG submission 26588) | reverse complement strand
TTCCTTCACTTCTTTCACTACCTGATATTGGAAGATAGTTTAGTTAATTCATCTTCTTAACTATATTATAATCACTTTTTTTAAATAATACAATACCTTTAGTAAATTAATTAAACTAATTCCAGAAATTTAATGAATATCTCCCTTTATTTAAAAAATGAATCATTTTGATTTTAAGAGGATACTTAAATACCAAAATTCTCAGTCTTCCACAGGCGTAAGAATAAAATCATCCAAGGTGCCCCATCCCTTAGGATCACAAGCAATAGAAGCCCCGATTACTATGGTTCCGCTATCTACCTGTATGTTCTCTACTTTAGGATTCTTCCAATTAGCCCATCCATCCACTGAAGCTTCTGCTATATAGGTTTTACCATCCGCTATGGCATAGATCGACATCTCGGGGTTATTTACATCTCCACCTTGTATATAAATACCAAAATTATAAATTCCTGGTTTTAGATCAGTTATCTTCTGCTCCACCTTAAAATCCACTTGATTCGTGGAATAGAAATGAAGAGACTTTGTGCCAGTTTTCGCATCCGATATTTTTTCTTGAATCCCCAATTCCGATGTAACATCATTATGATTAGTAATAGTCCACATAGATAAATCCAAGTCTTCAAAACTATAATTCTCTACATAGTTCTGTTCCACAATAATGACCTTACCGCTTGCTTCATATTCTTCCTCATTATAAAATGCCAGACCATGTATTTCATATACTCCAAGAATATCAGTTGCAATCTTTTCAACATCGGCTTCTTTCCATTCCACAGCTACCTCCTGCTTGGTTCCATCATTCAATAATACGGTAACCGTATCCGGTAATAGATAATCATCCCCTTTGCGGACACGAAGAAGAACATCATCAATGGCATCAACTCTAAGTGTAGCTTCTGCCCCTGTATATACATATTGGAATACTTTTAAAGAAGGCAATGGATGGCCTTGAAAATCAAACAAGCCTTGATTATCCCAAGAGGACCCTCCATAGTAAACTCCAGCATCCAAAGGATCATATTCTGTTGCAAAGCTACTAGCCCAGCCTGAACCATATTCCTCCCATAGTTTAGACCTTTGTTCAAAGGTTTCGCCAGACACCGGTATCCATGCTGGTTCCCAATAAAACACACCAAGTCCAGCATCCCCTACCTTAGCTACAGCCTCCATTACATCCCTAATGGCACTAGCTTGGCCTTGTATTGTGATAGGATAGTCTTTCGTAAATACACTCTCCTCTGAGATAGTATTCCCGTGCCCATCCCCATTCTCAAAAGTATAGGCATAAGAGGTTTCTGCAACCATAACTTTCGTGTCAAAATCATTCGCTACTTTTGTAAGAATAGCTGTCAAATTATCCAGTGTTCCATGCCAATAAGGATAATAGGAAGATGCAAATATATCATAATCTACTTTAAAATTCTTAAGGATCATAGCATAACGTTCATAGTTTTCAGCATTTTCCGGATTGGTAAAATGAATTGCGATTAATATATCCTGCTTCTCATCCTTGCTCACCTCCCGAACAGCTCTGCTGCCCTCTTGGAATAAGGTAGTGATATTCTTCCAGTTGTTCTCGCCACAGAAAGCATTGGTTGTTTCATTGCCAATTTGAACAATGCCAACATCAACTCCTTCCTCCATAAACCTTTGCAGACTCTCCTTTGTATATTCATAGAGCGCCTTACCTTTCTCCTCTAGGTTCATATTAGTCCATGCTTTTGGAGCTTGTTGCTTTGAAGGATCTGCCCAAAAATCCGAATAATGAAAATCGATCATAAGCTTCATTTTGTATTTGCTTGCCCGTTTACCTATCGCAATCGCAGTATCCAAGTCATTGTTACCACCACCATAGCCATTGCCATTAGCATCATATGGATCATTCCAGACGCGCACTCGAATATAGTTTACTCCCGCTTTTGAGAGTGTTTTAAAAATATCCTGTTCTTTGCCTTTCTCATCATAGAATACGACACCACTATTTTCTAAAGCAATGATACTGGATAGATCAACTCCGCGGATAAAATCAGGACTTAGCCCTTCTATCTTATCTACAAACAATTCTGCCTTCACTTTCCCCGAATCGACAATTACCATTCGATATTTATCGAACTGTAAAACACTTACTATAATAGCAATTACCAATATAAGAAGAATTCCACCAAAGGTAATCCATAATCTCTTTCTGTTCACACAAGACACCTTCCCTTTCTAACCATTTCAGTATTTCATGATTACAAAACTATAATTAAATATGATTTGATATAAGTTTTTGCAATCACCTAATACAAATACATTTTTATATAAAAGCCCTTCAATAAAAAAAGCATGAATGATATATCACAACTAGTTGTAATTCATTCATGCTTTTTCTTTTAAAATGTAATTATAGTTTTATATTCCGTTTCAGTAACAACTTTTGTTAATTCACATGCGACTCCCTTAGTCATCACCGGCCATTTCTCTAGGAAAATCTTTGCATCCTCATATAGAGGATAAATTTCCAATCTTAATTTCTTTGGAAAATCAAAACGTTCTAAGCTTATCTCCCAATCCTTACCAGTAAAGAAATGATCCGCAATCATCTCGTCTTCTAGATAAAGTTTAGCTTGATCCCCTTGATAAGTTACCTGAAGGAAGTAATCTATAGCTATTTCTCGTGATTTTATCTCCAATTCGTATACTTTTTTCTCCTGAGTTTCATCAATGAGTTTCACATCCACTTCTGCCAGATCCAGATCTATATTCTGCTCATATATTACAAACTCTCCTTCTTTTCCCGCCTTCGTCCAACCTTGCGGAACTTTATCAAAATCCGGATAGACTTTCAGTCGAGGCTCACTTCTACCTATTACTGTGAGCCCTTGGTCCGTTTGAATAATATTAGAATTACTGATAATCAAATGTTCACGTCCCAGGTAAACCTTCCAAGCATTTTTCGCCTCCTCACGACTTATGGTAATGATTTTAACATCACCTAGATCTCCCAGGATCTCGTACTGAGGATCAAAATCACTATAGAACACATATGTATCTGTTACATTCTTAAGTATACACAATGGAGAGGCCAGTGCCGTTTTCAAAACCGCATTGCCAAGCTTCATATTAAATGGAAAGAAGTAATAGTCCTTATCTTTGACGGTGATCTCTGGAAATGATATCTCTTCGTTGGGAAGTTGAACAGATAGGTGTGCCTTAGCATGCTCTGCCATTGCATACCTTCTAACATAATTATTAACAAATATATATCCCTGCTTACCATTATGTCTGACAGAATATCTAAGGTCAGTAAAATTCATTGGATCAAGAGGATTATCTTCCGGTATATAGGCAGGCATATCGCAGAGTTCTAAACCAAAATCCTTAGCAAACATGGCAAATAACTTTATTTCCTTATAAGTCTCTGAGATTTGACCATACTCCCGAATCGGCGCTCGGAAATCATAACTCAACTCAGGAACATCATTAAGATACCCAGTCTCCCTTGATTCCTGAAGAGTAGTTAATTTGCCCTTCGGGTTTGTTCCTCCATGGTACATATAATACCCAAGAAGATTGACACCGCTTCCCAGTTTCACCAAAGACATGGCTCCTATATCCTCAGCTTCTGCCACTGGCCTACGGTGATGGGTAACTTGCATTCCGCCACCCAGTTCAGCTGTCAGATATGGGAACTTATTGTAATCAAAAGTAACACCAACGCCTAGACCAAAATCACTTCCGATATTATGATCATTTCTTTCATAGGTAAAGACATAGTTACCACTGGGCTCAATTTCCGTCAACCTCTGATCCCAAGGTGCCTCTGCATAACCTCCCATTACTGGTAAAAGTCCACCAGTAACAGCACCACCCCATCCAGTGGCTGTATAATAGGGTACCTCAAATCCTACATCCTTTGCCATTTGGTAAAGGGTACGCATATGAGCTTCTCCTTCTTCACCATAGGCGCCTCCGCAATGACCCAATTCATTTTCAATCTGAACTCCAATAATCGGACCTCCGTCTTTATATAGGAGCCCTTCCACCTGCTGATAAATCTTTTGATAAAACTTTCTCACTTCTGCTAGATAACCAGGATCATTAGATCTAAGCTCATAACCTTTCTTCATTAACCAATCAGGAAATCCGCCATTTCTCACTTCACCATGGATCCATGGACCAATCCGGAGAAACATATATAATCCGCATTCCCCACAAAGTTTTACAAATGCACGTAAATCACGATTACTGCTAAAATCAAACTCATTTTCAATTTCCTCATGATGTATCCAGATTACATAGGTGGAAGCCACATTAACGCCACCAGCCTTCATTTTATACAAAGATTCCTTCCAATCCCTTTTCGGAAATCTAGTATAATGCATCTCTCCCATAATCGGAAACCATGGTTTCTTATCTTTAGTTAAATATCTTTCGTTAAAATCAAATTCAGTTCTCATTGCTGCTTGTATCTCCTTCGTCTATTCTTTTACTGCTGCACCGCCAAAGGAGGTGACCATTGTTTTCTGCGTTATAATAAAGAAAATTATAAACGGAATTGCAACTAGTAATGCGCCAGCGGCAAACACTGTGAATTCATTTTTCTTATCAGTTACAAAACTAAATAGCCCAAGTGCTAAGGTCTGCTTATCCGCAGAACGGAGGATCATCTTTGGAAAGATAAAGTCCATCCAAGGCGCGGTAAAACTGGTGATTCCGAGGAATGTAATAATGGGCCGTGCTATCGGCATAATTATTTTCCAAAAGATTGTAAGATGGTTGGCACCATCGATTCTTGCTGACTCATCCAAACTTTTTGATATCGTATCTATATAACTTTTAACCATCCAAGTATTGTATGGAATATTGCCAGCCAAATACACTAGAACTAGTCCCCACAGAGTATCCAATCCACCGATACGAAGAAGGATTACATAGATTGCAATCATACCAACAAAGGATGGGAAAATCTGTAGTATTAACATCGTTAGCATCATACTCTTCTTCATAGTAAAATGAAATCTTGAAAATACATAAGCTCCTAAGGAAGCTACAAATATAGTTGATATCGATGTACTGGTAGCAATAATTAATGTATTCTTAAACCAAATAAGATAATTAGTTTTTGTAAATAAATGAGTAAAATGCTTAAGTGTAAATCCATCTCCAAAAGGTATCACATTAAGGGATGCGATAGAGTTCCCAGGTGAGAATGCTGCACTAACTACATACACCAGAGGATACAGGACACCAAGGGAAATAATCGTAAGAATAATTAGTACAACCGTAAGATTGATTCGACTTATCCATTTGTTTCCCATTATAATTCACCCTCCTTATATGATTTGGTTCGACGGAACTGAAAGATTGCAAACGGTGCAAGTATTAGGAAAATCATAATTGCTAATACCGATGCATAATTATATTTCATTAAGTTAACCGTCAATTTATAAATCCATGTAACTAAGATATCGGTTCCGCCAGCATTGGTTATCGTAGAATCGGATACCACAGGACTTCCGCCGGTTAGGAAGAATATCGCACCAAAATTATTGATATTATGTGTAAAAGACATGATAATTAGCGGCATCGTCTGGTATAGAACTAAAGGAAGAGTAATCTTCTTAAATATCTGGAAACGGCCAGCACCATCGATTTTAGCCGCTTCATATAGATCCGCAGATATGGCAGTCATAGTCCCAGTAACCAATAACATAAAATATGGAAATCCCGCCCACAAGTTGATCAAGACAGTCGTAAACTTAGCCAACCACTCATTACTTAACCAAGGGATTGCTTTTTCTATAAGACCAAGTTGCATTAGGGTACGGTTAACAGTACCAAAGGAACCATTCAATAGATTCTGCCATACAAGCATACTCACAACGGAAGGAACTGCATAGGGCAAGATAAATATACCGCGGAAAATAGGTGCAACCTTTAATTTATTATCCATCAATACAACCGCCATAATCATACCACCAAAGTAGCAGGTTGCGGTTGCAAGAACTGCCCAAACAAGAGTCCAAAGTGCCACTCTTCCAAGCGCCATTGTCCATGTACTATCACCACCAAACATAGCAACGAAATTGTCCATTCCAACCCAATCCACAGTATTATTTGGTGGAATATGCTCAGGTGAAGAATAATTGGTAAATGCTACACAGGCAGAAAATATAAGAGGTACAACTACAAAGAAAACCACCAAGCCAACAGTCGGTGCAAGACCAAATACAGGAAAGGCCTTTCCTAAGATTCTTGACAAGGATTCTCGATTAGTTTTCAACCTTTTCTCTGTACAAAATTCTTTATAATCTGCCATAGCACTCCGTACTGAAATGATATAAATAGCCACAAACAGAAAAATCAGTGCCAGCATCATAACACCATCAATCAGCATGAAAATGGAGTGGTCCCTTAGTTTTACCGGCAGATCTGGTTTCGGCGTACCTAAGGTAATCATATCGTTTAGTTTATGTATAATATTGGGGAGCATGACCAGCATGGCTATTTCAATACCTGCATAAAGTAATCCTTTTACATATTGCTTCAGATAGATTATATGCCCAAGTCCCATAAATAATATAGAAGTAATAAACAGCTTCTTTCTGGAGGATCCATCCTCCTTTAATCTTATACCCATCGTTCACCCGTCCTTCTTTCTACTCTATGAGATAGAATTTCGCTCGCAAAACTATCGTTCTGAGCAATTTCTTTTAAGTAAAAAGGGGCGTTGCATTAAACAACACCCCCTATTTGATCCACGTGGGAAAGAGGTAGTAACCCACATGATTGATCGTTTCAATGGTATATCAAAATACCATTATACAATTTATGTCTTCATGTGAATATATCAAAATTTATTGACCTAATATCGTTGAATTACATGCATCTAATTCCGCTTGAACGTCAGCACCATCCCATATATTTGCACTTGCTGAGTTCATAGCTTCCCAATAAGCACCCATCTGTGGAATGGAAGGCATCGGGAATGCATAGTCAAGCTGTTTTAAGAAGCCTGCGATATAAGGACTTTCTACAGCAATATCAATGGNTGGTAAGGTTCCTGTGATATCAAAACGCAGTTTCTGCATTTCTTCACTTAGTAGGAACTCACCAAATAACGCTGCTTCTGCAGGATAATCAGAGTATGCAGATACAAACATTGCTCTTGTTCCTGAGAAGGAAGCAACTGGCGTATCATTTCCAGGAAGACTTGGTAATGGAGCTACACCAAAATCAATTCCAGCCTCTTCAAAAGGAGCCACATTCCATAATCCTGTAATGTACATTGCAACATTTCCACTGGAGAAGGCTGCATCACAAATGGATGTTGTTAAATCGGCAGCCGGAATATCTAAGATGCTTCTTAAGTCTTGGAAAAATTTCATACCTTCTACGCTGGCTGTGGAGTTAATATTCGTATTTGTCGTATCGGTACCATTTGGTCCAAATAAACGGTTGTTATCACTGGTCGTAAAGATAATGGAATAATAGCCATTTCCAACGTCCATCATAAAACCATATTTGCCACTGTTTTCAGCATTAAAGGTTTCAGCGAAACTAACCACTTCTTCCCAAGTTGTAGGAACCTGATCTTCACTGATAAGAGCTTTGTTATAGAATAAGGCATATGTTTCTGCCGATACTGGATATCCATACATGGTTCCGTCATAGCTAAGTGCAGTACTACAAGTTCCTAATACAGAATTTGCAATTGTGTCTGCATTAGAAGTAGCCATTACATGCCCACCGGATACCAGTTCTCCTAATTTATCATGAGGAGCTGCAAACAAATCCGGTCCCACCCCTGCAGGTCCATCCAATGCAATCTGTGTTGCAGAATCGCCTAACTCAACATTTACATATTCGATTGTAATATTTGGATATTTAGCGGTAAATGCTTCCCCCGCCTGCTTGATAAAATCATCCGATCCACCGGTAGATTCCCAAACCGTTAAAGTAACTGGTTCTGAAGTTATTTCATTGCCATTATCGGCTGCATCATTAGAAGCTTCATTTGCATCCTCATTCTTATCTGTCTTGTTTTCTGTTGTCGTCTTCTGTGAAGCCTCCTTAGGTTCCTCTTTACTACAAGCTGTAAACATGGTCCCCACTAGTAACATTGCCATAAGTATTGCGAAAAGTTTTCTTTTCATAATTCTCCTCCTTGCATTTTTTATTTCCAGCTCACATCAATCCCATTTATTAAAGCATAGTGTGTTCACATTCCTACTCTGCTCAGCAAGTAACATCTGGAGTATCTCTTATCCGATGTTAGATCGCTTACTATACAAGGATCTATGTGAGTCAACTGGTTGATTTTTTAAGTACAATTTCATAATTCACCAGAGACTTGTGACTAGATTCCTCACCAGATATTATTCCGATAAGCTTTTTCCCCGCTGTAATCCCCAATTCCTTTCCATTTATCTTAATTGCTGTAATCGGTGGATTATGGGTTTCTAATAAGCTGCTATTATAGAAAGATGCAACTTTCATCATATCAGGAACCTTTATCTGCTTTTCTTCCAAATGTGCTAGAACTCTGGAACATATAAAATCATCTGCACAAATAATACATTCAACATTCTTATCTAAAATGGCATTTACTGCTTGTTGTATTAAAACAATATTATTTAGGTCTAGAAAAACCAAATCGCTATCCGTATACTGTCCTAAATCCTGGAAAGCCTTACGAAATCCCTCATAGCGACTACGATTAACAACGATGTTTTGATTACCTACAAGTAAGGCTATACGCTCGGTACCGGATTTAAGAAGTATGTTAGTCAATTCACAACATCCCGTTGTATGGTCACTATCAATCTGAATAATTTCCTCATCCTCACTGGATCCAATTAATACAAAGGGTATTCCCACTTCTTTAAGATACTTCGCTGATAAATCATTTACCATGGATCTTGTTAAAACAACCCCATCTACCTTCTGGTTATTAATTAATCTCTTAAGCAATGTAATATCATCATCAGTTACCGTAGTAACAACAACATCGTAATCTAAACCCGCTGCCGATTCGCAGACACCCATTAAACAAGACTGGAAAAAGGGAATTTCAACAAGATTTGCATCTGCCGGAAGAATTACACCAATATTGTAGGTTTTGGATTGCGCTAAACCTCTGGCAATCACATTAGGCCTATAATTATGTAATTTAATATATTCATGCACTTTTCGCCTCGTCTCGGCACTAACTCTACCCTTACCGGAGATTGCTCTGGATATGGTTGTCTTAGATAGATTTAATTCCTTTGCAATATCACCAATTGTTATATTCTTTGATGTACTCCGTTTGTTTATATCATACATGATATACTCCTTTTTACTTTGCGCAATCGGTTGTTCATATATATAACATAACACTTCATTTATCTGTTGTCAATATATATATTCATCATTTAACTATAATTATTTTTGTACATTTTTCACAATATATTTTTAATGTCGACCAAAACACCCTTGAATAATGCGCAATCGATTGCGCATTGCAAAATTCGACACCTACATTTACTTTTTTCCGGCGTATGCAAGGCTATGAAAACTCGGAGTTATATAGTATATAGTAAATAGAAAATAGCAAACAGCATATACCTTTAGTGCATAACTATAATTTATAACTTTAGCGCATAACTTAAAGTAAATAGAATTTAATATAACTGACAGATTAAAAAACCTTAGGTTTCTATTTTCACAGCAATATATAAAAAGCTGTATAAGAATAGAAACCTAAGGTAATCTATATATAATCGAAATAAATTCTATTTAGATTTATGAATCCTATTTACAAGTCATAGAGGATAAATATGTGTGAATAATTAAAAGCATCGCTTATTTTTGTCTTTTGGACAATTCTCACTTTTAGTGCACTGGTAGCATATCTCATTAGTTAGCACCTTATCATCAAAGTATTCGCGGAGATTGGACAATGTAGTCTCTGCTATATTGTGCAGTGCTTCCTCCGTAAAGAATGCCTGATGGGATGTAACTAGAACATTTGGCATAGATATCAGCCTAGATAAAACATCGTCCTGTATAATAGCATAGGACATATCCTCATAAAACAACTCTGTCTCCTCTTCATATACATCCAGGCAGGCTCCGCCAATTTTCTCATCTTTAATGGCATTCAATAAATCCTCAGTATTAATCAGCGCACCTCTGGAGGTATTTATAATATAAACTCCTTTTTTCATTAGCTTAATTGTTTTTTTATTTATCATATGGAAGCTATCTTTCGTCAATGGGCAATGAAGGGAAATAATATCAGATTCTTTACATAGTTCCTCTAAACTCACATATTGAATATCCGAATCTTCAATCGGAAATGGATCATAAGCCAATATATTCATTCCAAAGCCTTTGCAGATGTCCATAAATACGCGTCCAATTTTACCTGTCCCTACAACTCCAACGGTCTTTCCATATAAATCAAACCCCATTAACCCATTTAGACTAAAGTTGAACTCTCTTGTTCTAGAATATGCACGGTGAATCTTACGGTTTAAGGTAAGTAATAGGGCTATCGCATGCTCAGCTACTGCATAGGGGGAATATGCTGGAACACGAACAACATGGATCTTACCATAGGCAGCTTTGAAATCGATGTTATTATAACCTGCACTGCGCATTGCTAAAATGCGAACACCGCAATCATAGAGGGTATCAATCGTTTCCTTATCAATAATATCATTCACAAATGCAACCACAGCTTCGAAGCCTTTTGCCATAAATGCCGTTTTACTGCCAAGTTTTGTTTCAAAATACTCAATTTCCAAACCAAATTGATTTTTCATTTGATCAAAGAAAATTTTATCATAGGGTTTCGTATCAAAAAAACAGACTTTATTCATGTGCCTTAGCCTCCTTTTCTTATTAAGGTACCATAGGAAAGATAATTATTAGAAATCTAATAAATGCCTAACATTTAGTTGTCCCCACCCTTGCTTTTTCCAATGCTGCCCAAGATCCACAGCACTTTCTCGTAATCTAAGCTTTACCTCTCGATTCGTAAGTTTTGGATAGGCAGACAATAGTAATGCTATCGCCCCTGAAACCACTGGTGTTGCCATAGAGGTACCACTTTTAATGGTGTACATCATTGGAGAAGCTGCTGCTCCCAGACGACTATTCCTACCTCTGCCGGTAAAG
>JGI24708J26588_10003567_pt1 | contig 11180 bp, 10 predicted proteins | sample BioPla1DNA2_FD_26588 | JGI IMG/M metagenome (IMG submission 26588) | reverse complement strand
TTCGCCAGCTCACACAATGTCCACAAAAGGAACGCACATAAGAAAAAACAGTAGCCGGGGGTTGGGGTTGGGGGTGGCCACTGTTTTTTCGGTAATTATTTCATGTTTAGTGTAACATCTTAGGGCCCTTGGGAACACTGGACAATGGTCCTAATTTTTATAGGACCATTGGGCAACCCCAGCGCAGAAACGCTTGTCAAGGCACCCCTGCTGTGATATAACTAAGAAAATAACTGGGAGGTCAGGAAAATGATCAGCCTAAAGGACATTCAGGAAGACCCCACATTCCTCACCCTCATAGACAACTCAAGTGCCTACTTGAAGGCCCGAGGCTACACCGATCACGGCCTGCGCCACGTTACTTACGTCTCACAGACTACTGCCCTCATCCTCAAAGAACTTGGCTTTGATGAACGTACTGTCGAACTCGGAGCCATTGCAGGCTACCTCCATGACGTAGGCAATCTGATCAACCGTAAACATCACTCTATTTCAGGGGCAAACATTGTCTATTCCGAGCTCAGGCGTCTAGGCATGGACTTAGGTGAGATCTGCACCATTGTCACTGCCATCGGCAACCATGAAGAAGAAATAGGCAAAGCGGTGAGCCCCGTTGCCTCAGCCCTGATCCTGGCAGACAAAAGCGATGCACACCGCACCCGGGCCAATCGTGTGGAAAGTGATCGGCGGCCTGGCATCCATGATCGAGTTAACCTGGCTATCACCGACAGCAAACTCTATGTAGACAAAACGCAGCAGATCATCAGTTTGGAAATCGTCTTCGATCAGGAAGTGTGCCAAATTATGGACTTTTTCGAGATCTACCTGACCAGGATGGATATGTGCAAAGAGGCCTCCGCTGTGCTGGGCTGTCGCTTCCGGCTCCTCATTAACGAGTTGGAGTTCCTCGGCCAGCTTAGCATCGGCTAAGAGAACAGGCCGCGGCTGACGGCAAAGACAGCTGCCTGCGTACGATCTTCCACTTCAAGCTTCCTCAGCAAGTTGGTGATATGGTTTTTTACCGTCTTTTCACTGATGAACAGAGCGCTGGCTATCTCCTTATTGCTCATCCCTTCAACAATGTACTGGAGGATCTCCAGTTCCCGATTGGTCAAATCCAGATCGTGAATGGCTGCAGCGCTCTGCAGCCGGCCGTACTCAACCTCCAGATGATGATACCGTTCCATTACGCGCTCCATCAGGTGGCTGGAATAGGCTACCTCTCCTGCAGAGACCCGCTTGATGNCATGNACAACTTCCCTGGGTTCTGCGTCCTTGAGAAGATAGCCCTTAGCTCCAATGCGAATCATCTCATTTACATAAGATTCGTTATCATGGATGGTAAGCACCAAGACCTCTGTGTCGGGGTGATACTTGCGAATTGTCTTTGCCACTTCGATTCCATTCATCCCGGGCATGTTTATATCAAGCAGGACTACATCGGGTTTCAGCTCTTCCACCATGCGAAGGGCTTCCACGCCATTACTGGCCTGTCCCACTACTGTAATCCCTCCCTCGAGCTCTAAGAGCCTGCTGAGACCCTGCCGCAGGAGAGGATGATCGTCTACGATCAGCACTCGTATATCGCTCAATTCCTCATCACTCCCTCAACCTCAGTCAACGGGATTCTCACTAGCACCCTGGTTCCTTTGCCTGGTTCACTATGTATCTGCACTGTGCCGTTTAGCAGTTCGGTTCTGCCCTGCATGCTCAGCATGCCGTAGTGCTTGCCTGACCGCAGCTTGTTCTGAATTTCTGACATGTCGAACCCTGCTCCGTCATCCCTTACTTCTGCGCTGATATAGCGGCTGGAGAATTCAAGTGTCACTTTGACCAGTCTTGGATTTGCATGTTTACGGCAATTGTTGAGCGCTTCCTGGACGATCCTGAAGATGGCCATTTCGATTTGATCATTCAGGCGCTCTTCTTTGCCGAGGACCACGAAATCAGTTTCGATTGCAGTCTGTTTTTCCAGGTTTCTCAAGCTGTTTCGGATGGTCAGCACCAACCCCAGGTCATCAAGGGTCATAGGATTGAGATCATAGATAATATTGCGCAGCTCTGCTATACTCCCCTGAGTGACAGCCTTCAGCTGACCAAAGTTCGCGGTAGCTTCGGAGAGGTGCCCTGCGGCGTAGAGACGCTCGCAGATCTCCATCTGAACCATGGCATTGGCTAAGTCCTGCACCGGTCCGTCATGCAACGCATTGGCTATCCGGCGGCGTTCAATTTCCTGGCCCTTAATTAACTCCTGGCTGGCATATTCCCTTGCCTGGAAGTTCTCAATCTGCTTGTTTACATCGGAAATGCTGCTGGACAGGTACTTCAGCGCCATGCCGACCTGCGATACTAATGCCTCGGCCCTGGCTGCTATTTCCTGAAGCTTGGTCAGGGTTTTCTCCAGGTTGTCCCGCCTCACCCGCAACAGGCGCTCCCGCTCTTTAGCTGCGGTGAGGGCCTCGCGAACCTGAGCTGCATCCTCGTAAATTCGTCTTTTCTCTTCCTCCGTGTAATCCTGAAAGTTCTTGTTGGACTCGAAAAGTTCCATTCTCATTCTGGCAAAACGATCCGTAAGCTTTTCCACTTCTTTAATGGCCTCACGCATCTCTGCCTGCACCGATTTATAAACTACCTCAGTGCGGCGACACTCCTCGCGAGCTGCTTCAGCCACCTCGTACATTTGGGTCCGCCCTTCTTCCAGGGCACCCCTTGTTCTATTGAGAATATCCTCCAAAGTCTTGGTTGATAACAAGTTGTTCCCCATAGCTCCGCCTCCCCTAGACCCCGCAAGTCGAGCTAGCACCTATCTTTACTATAACATGTTTTTCCTGACATAGCCAGAAACGGTAGATATTTTTATCATTGACAAGATTTGAGTCCTTCCGTATACTAAACAGTAATTACATCAGCTTACTAAAGACTCTTATCAAGAGCGGCGGAGGGACTGGCCCGATGAAGCCCGGCAACCAGTGTGAGCGTAGCTGCACAAGGTGCCAATTCCAGCTGAACATTGCGTTCAGGAAGATGAGAGGAGAGCAGCTTTGCATCTAAGCAAGTCTAGATGGTCAAACCTCTTCTTTCATGAAGAGGTTTTTTTGTACAAAGGAGGAGCTCTGTGATTACCTTCAAGAATGTGACAAAGACTTTCTCAGGCAGCAGCACTGTCCATGCCCTTAGAGGTATCAACTTGTCTATTCCTGCCGGAGAGATCTTTGGCATTATCGGCCAAAGCGGCGCCGGCAAGTCCACCCTGATTCGCTGCATCAATATGCTGGAAAGGCCAGATTCAGGGGAAATCTGGGTCAATGGCGTCCTGATGAACGAATTAAGTGACAGGGACTTGCGGGAAGCCCGGAAAAAAATCGGCATGATCTTTCAGCATTTTAACCTGTTGAACTCCCGCACCGTCTTTCAAAACATCGCCTTCCCCTTGGAGTTGGCAGGCTGCCCTAAGGCAGAAATCNGGAACAAGGTGAAAAGTCTAGCGGATTTGGTTGGCCTGAACGATAAGCTTAAGAGTTTCCCGGAACAGCTGAGCGGAGGCCAAAAGCAAAGGGTCGGCATCGCCCGGGCATTAGCGACAGAACCGGCAATCCTGCTCTGCGACGAGGCTACCTCTGCCTTGGATCCAGAGACCACCACCTCTGTTCTCAGCCTTCTCAGGAAGATCAACGAAGAGCTTGGGCTGACCATAGTCCTGATCACCCATGAAATGGCAGTGATCCAGGAAATCTGCGACTCTGTGGCGGTGCTGGAAAACGGCGTACTAGAAGAAACCGGCCCGGTTATGGAAGTGTTCACCCGCCCCCGGTCTGAAGCAGCCAAGCGGATGCTGCAAGGGTTCCTGTCCGCTAAGTTCTCGGCCTCTGAGTGGCAGCAGCCGGGCAGCACTCTGCTCAAGCTGACTTTTCTGGATGACAAGGCCCATCAGCCCATTATCTCCCAGATGATCCGCAGGCACGGAATCGATGTCAACATCCTTTTTGGCCGCATCGACAAAATGAAGGCCTCTCCCTTCGGCATGCTGATGGTGGAACTGACGGGAAGCAACGGACAAATTGCCCAGGCCATTGAGTTTCTGCAGGAAAACCAGGTAGGAGTGGAGGTGTTAGACTAATGTTCAGCCAAGCAATGCTTTCGATGCTCTGGAGTGCCACCCGGGAGACTCTGCAAATGGTAGGAACCGCTACCGTCCTGGCCACTCTGGCGGGCCTTCCCCTGGGCATCCTGCTGACTGCAACAGGACCGCGCCACATTTTGGAGCAGCCGCTGCTCCACCGCGTGCTGGGCGGAGTTGTCAACATCGGCCGCTCCATACCCTTTATCATCCTGATGGTGGCCATCATCCCCTTTACCAGGGCAGTTGTCGGCACCTCTATCGGCACCTCGGCAGCCATTGTACCTTTGACCGTGGCCGCCGTCCCCTTTGTGGCCAGGCTGGTGGACGGAGCATTAAGGGAAGTAGATCCTGGAGTTATTGAGGCGGCAATCAGTATGGGGGCTTCGCCCCCGCAGATAATTTATAAAGTACTGATTCCTGAAGCACTGCCGGCCCTTGTTCTGGCAGTTACCCTGACCGCGGTCAACCTGGTGGGCTACTCTGCCATGGCAGGCTCCATCGGAGGAGGGGGCCTAGGCGATTTGGCCATCCGCTACGGTTACCAGCGCTTCCGCGGCGATATCATGCTGCTGACCGTAATCATTCTTGTAGTGTTGGTACAAGGCATTCAAATGCTCGGCGACAGGATCGCCAATAAACTCTATCATCGCCAATAGGAGGAAGAAACTATGAAAAGAACATTAATTGCAGGTATCTTAATCGTGCTGCTCGCAGGCAGCGGGACTGCCTTCGGCGCAAGCCTTAAGGTAGGGGCAACCCCGGTTCCCCACGCTGAAATCCTGAAGGTTATCGTCCCCATTTTTGAGGAGCAGGGAATCTCCCTGGAGATCGTTGAGTTTACAGACTACGTGCGCCCTAACTTAGCGCTGCATGAAGGAGAGCTGGACGCCAACTTTTTCCAGCATGTACCCTATTTGGAATCTTTCAACCAGGACGCGGGAACAGACCTGATCGCCCTGGTTGGGGTGCATGTGGAACCCCTGGGCCTGTTCTCGGAGAAGTATACTTCCCTTGACCAGCTGCCCCAAAGGGCTGCCATTGCCATTCCAAACGATGCCACCAACGGCGGCCGGGCACTCCTCCTGTTGCAGGAGGCCGGCTTGATCGAGCTGGATCCTAAAGCCGGCATAGTGCCCACCATCTTTGACATTACCGCGAATAAACTGCAAATCAGGTTCTTTGAACTCGAAGCTGCCCAACTAAGCCGCAGTTTGGCAGATGTAGACGGCGCAGTGATTAATGGCAACTACGCCTTGCAGGCTGGGCTCAACCCTGCCCAGGATGCCATCTTCCTGGAGGGAGCAGAATCTCCTTATGTGAACGTAGTAGCTGTCAGGGCCGAAGACGCTGACAGGGAGAGCTTAGCCAAGCTGGCTGACGCACTTTTGAGTGATGCGGTCCGCACCTTCATCAGCGAAAGCTACGGAGGAGCAGTTGTGCCTGTCTTCTAACTTGAGGAAGCTGCGAAAGGGGTCCTTTGCCGGACCCCTTTCCTTAANCCAATATTCTTACCCCATATGCTGGAATCTTTGCTTCACCCAATGCAAACTTCTCTTGCGTCAACAAATCCTGCACCTGTTTCGGCACCGCGACAGGCCAGGCTATCTCCTTCAAATCAACACTTTGCTCCTTGCCTTGGTTGTTAATCAGCACCAAAATCTGCTCAGTCTGGTCGAATCGGACAAAGCCGAAGATGTTGCTGGCACTGTCTGCCCACACTGTCCGGCAGCGGCCGCTGCGCAACACATTGTTCTGCCTGCGCAAAGCGATCAGTTGCTTGTACCAGGCCAGGATCTCCAAATTCTGTTTCTTTGGATCCCAGATCATGCCCCTTCGGCAATCCGGGTCCGTCAGGCCTTCCATACCCACTTCATCGCCGTAGTAAATCATAGGAGCGCCTTCGTAGGTCAGCTGGAAAGCGACAGCCAGGGCGAATTTCTGCTCATTTCCCCCGCAGCTGGTGAAAAAACGTTCGGTGTCATGGCTGTCCAGAAGATTAAACATGCTCAGGTTGACAGCATGGGTATGGTTCATCTGCACCTTGGCCAGGCGGTTGGCAAAAGATCTGGCCCGAATCGAACCTCTGGCAAAGAAGTCCAGGCAGGCATACTGCAGCGAGTAGTTCATCACAGAATCAAACTGATCACCCTGGACCCACTCGCTGGCTTCATGCCAGAGCTCACCTACAATCAGGGCATCCGGATTCTCTGCCTTGACTGCCCTGCGAAACTCCCGCCAAAACTGATGGTCGATTTCGTTGGCCACATCGAGGCGCCAGCCGTCGATACCGAACTCCCTGACCCAATATCGGCCCACCTCCAGGAAGTACTCCTTCACATCCTCCTCATGGGTCATCAGTTTCGGCATGGTGGCAATCTGATTGGCAAAGGTCTCGTAGTTGGGCGGATCCGTCTGCACCGGGAAGCCCGCAATATTAAACCAATGGGCATAAGCTGACTCTCCCCCATGCTTAAGAACATCCTGAAAAGCAAAGAAGCCAATGCCGCTGTGGTTGAACACCGCATCGAAGATCACCTTAATACCATGCTTATGGGCAAGCCTGATCAGAGTGCGCACCGTTTCCTCATCGCCAAAATGGGGATCAATTGTGTAATAATCTACGGTATCGTACTTATGGTTACTGGGCGCTTTGAAAACAGGGGTGAAGTAAATTACATCCACTCCCAGATCCACCAGGTGATCGAAGCGATCGATGACTCCCTGGAGATCGCCGCCCTTTTGGCTGTCCGCCTTTGGCCGCACGTCCCAAGGCTCTGCATTGGGCGGATCATTGGAGGGATCGCCATTGGCAAAGCGCTCAGGGAAGATCTGATAGACCACCGCACCCTGGGCCCACTGGGGAGGTTCCCACAGATCGCCTATGGCAATGTAGGGATAATGAAACTGAGTGTTGGGAGGGACGTCGGCGAAAAAGCCCTTTTCAGTATAGAAAACCTGATTCTTGCCATCGTCGAGCAGAAATACATAGCCAAACCGCTTGGTAGCCAGCTGCAATTCGCCCTGGTAATAAGTAAACAATTCATCTTCTGCAGCAATTTCCAAGTCAGCTGTACAAGGTTCTGAACCGCCGTATCTGTCCTGATACAGTACCGTCACCCTCTGCAGATCACCTTTGGCGGCACGCAGAGTCACTCGCAATGTATCATCTGACACAGGATAGGCATAACTGCCGTGGGCCACATGGTATACCGCTTCCCTTAACATCATCTCCACTCCTTTTCCTGCAAACGTTAGCACACTTTCCCTATTCGAAATCGCCGGACTATTTCCTGCCGACCAAAGGCAGAACCACACCGGCTTTGAAATGCCAGTCCTCCTTGTTGTTCCAGCCTGCGGCAGCCACCAGCTGGGGAAGGGGTTTGAAAACTACTCCCCCGCCATAAAGGAAATCTACAGTGCTTACTCTTTCTCGCCAGGAATTGCTTACAGCCAGGCTTCCCTCCAGATACGCGGTACACCAGGGCGCCAGTTCATAACCTATTTCCCCCGCCGCCTCCCACAGCAAGAGTCCGTTTTTTATCTGCAGCGCACCTGCAGCCACTGAACGTATCTGCCCCTGGGCAAAACCCTGCCGAAAACGGACACCTGCCTCAGGCCTTCCTTCCTTCAGCCTCAAATACGCCTCCCAAGGCCGGTCCCGATACTCCACTTCCAGTTCCCCAGGCTCCAATTTCAGCCTCAGATTCATTGCATCCTGCCCGTAACGAAGCTCCAACCTCCCGCTGCTCATTTCCAGCTGTATGCCTGGCTGCAGCTTCTCCACCCACAGCGTACCGGACTTAACGGCTGCACCCCAGGCCCAGGCGGGATTGGAAATTCTGAAAGCAATATCTTCAGGTGTGATGTGCAGACCGAGTTTCTCGCCGCTGTAGGCAGCCGTCAAGAAGGGTTGTAGGCCTGATTTGCGGGGAATCGCGACTGTCCAGAGCCAGTTGCCCTGCCTGTAACTGCCGTAACGCAGATCTGCCTCCTCCCGCCAATGCCAGGGGCCCTCACTTTGGCCTTTTTGTCCAGCGGCAAAGGATGCGGAAATTGGTCCCGCGCTGCTGTTTTCGATGGTCAAAGTGCCATGTGTACCCTCCAGGAAAAACCGCTGCCTCTCGGGGGAGCAGTCAGTAAACCACGGTCCCGATTTTGTCACTANGCGCCAATGCAAACCCNGGTCCCAGACAAGAACGGGCAGGAACCAATCAGCTGCAGCGTCTTCCAGGGGCTGGGGGTTCCGCAGCACGCTTTCTCCTAAGGGAAGGCCGGTCCAAATCGGCTCTGCGGGGTTTTCCAAGGGTATCACCGCATTGAGTCTGCCCTTTTCCACAGCTACACTGCCTTCCCCGCCGACCCTTTGCACGCGGCCGTTGGGAAGAAGGAGTGGAGAGGTTGTCTTTACCCGAATGCTTTGTGTACCCCCGTGATCGAACCAGCTGCGCTCAATGTCAACAGTGCGAAAAATCTCCCTGCCTCGCCAGATGGCCCTGATCTCCCCCTGTCCCCCTGAAACGGGCAAAAGGGCTTGGACAGAGCCTGCCAGTTCATGCTCACCTGGGGGCAAAGGAGGAAGTCTCACTATTAGACCGCCTTTTGTCCCTTCGACAGCTTCCAGGGGCTGCCCGTTTATGGTCCAAAATTCACTGAGGAGCATGTTTGAGTTGGTATTCAGAACCATTTCCTCTCCCAAACTTGGACCATTGAACCGAAGTGTCACAGTGCTCCGGTCACCTGCTGCCAAGGAGAAGGGAACTGTGCCCCACCGAAAGTCCGGGTCACTCCTTTCTGCCATCGCTCCCGCTGCTTCAACTCCTGCTCCAAAGATCCGCAGTTCCCGTCCATCCTGGAACACCCTGTCTCCCTGTCTCGTCAGGAACCACTCGCCAGATGCAAGGCAGTATGTTTCTGAATCCCTCTGCACCTGCACGCCATGGTTGTTCAGGGGCAGAAGCCAGGTGTCTTGGTGAAGGGGTAAAGCCAAGACGCCCTGGGCCCCCTGAAGCACAAGCTGGAGATGAAGTTCATGGCTGCCCTCACCGAGCAGCTCTAGATCAAAATAGACGACTAGCATGTGAGTCTCTTGGATCGGCCCGCGGCCCGAAAGGAGGATTCCCTCACCGAGTGCGCTGCCATCTTGATCCAGAAACGCAAGGCCGTCGGCTGCCTGGCCAGTGAGCTGCCACTGCCCGGAAGCTTCAATCCAAAGCTCCAACGGCAGCTGCAGAACCGCAGGCCCGGCAATTTCCTCGGCCACATACTCAATATTCGGCCCTGCTGAAAGGCAGGGCCGAACAAGAACCAGCAACAGCAACAACACAAAGATTAAGCGCCTCATCGGGCCTGTCCCGGCTGGACAGAGAGTATTTCCACCCTGTAAACCCAGGGAGGCAAGGGAACTTCTACACCGCGGCTGCGGCCAGCCAATACTACGCCGCTTGAAATTCTGCGCTGTTCCGCCAGTTGGTCCAGCTCGTCATAAAGCAGCAGTTCACCTTCCCACAGCCCATGCCTAAGTCCTCGGTTTTCTACCGTAAGGGCCAAGGCATCTGCTTGTTTTTCCCAGGACAGTACGCTCATTTCCAACTGACTGTCTACAGTTGAGAGTAGAAGCAGTACAGCAAAGCGGGTTTGCACTCCCCCTCGCCTGGGTGTGACAAAGAGCACCGCGTAGAGGTGATCAAAATCATCCTCCACAAGCTCCAGCCTTACAGTACGCTCACCCCCGGGCTCCAGGCAGAACTCCCCGGTGTCAACGGCCAGGGCAGACCCAGCCCTCTCCACCTCCGCCGCATCCTCCAAGAAAAGAACTCTGCCGGTCTCATCCTGGTCAAAGAGGGCCAATGACAGTTCTATGGTGACTTCATGCTGATTTCCATTCTGGCAGAGAATCTCGAAGATCTGACCCCTTTTCACTTCCACTGCTTCAATAATCACAGGGGAAACTGAGACGGCAGCTTCTACACAGCCGCAGGCCAGAAAAAACACCGAAACCGCAAAAACAACTCCAGTGGGGCGTCCAATCATAATGCCGGCACCACCGTCAGTTTAACCTGAAACGAATAGTCATCCGGCTCATCGGCAAAGCTTGGCGTAAAGCGGAATGGTACTCCCATAGTAATGCCTTCGGAACCGGTTGGTGGTTGGCCGACGTAAACTGCGTCACCCTCTGCCGATAGTTCATGCCAATTACCTAAATCGCCAATTTCTAATGTGCTCCTAAGCCCTCCCTCTCCACCATAGCCGATTGCCTCTACCAAGAGCTGCCAGCGTACATTGGACCAGACTGTTATGTTCAAGTCCTGGACATCCGTCTGTCCCGGGGCCACCGGCGCGAAGGTCAGCGTATCGGGGCTGGAGATTTTCAGGCCAGGCTCTATCTTGACAAAGAAAGTCACAGTTCCTGAGGCTTCCACACCTAGAGCTATACCCAACATTACAGTTGCCAGCAGCACTGCTGCTAATACCTTGTGTCTAACCATTACTTACCTCCTTAACGGATAGACCCTAAGTAGATTATACACAAGGGGCACTGTTCTGTCAATTATATGTTTTCTGAATCTTTATAATAAAAAGAATGGGCCCAGATGCCCATTCTAAGTCACTATTTTTTCAGTGCCTCAACCTTATCCAGGCGCTCCCAGGGCAGATCAAGATCCAGCCTGCCAAAGTGGCCATAGGCTGCAACCTGCCTGTAAATCGGCCGCTGCAGATCGAGGTTGCGAATAATAGCCTGAGGGCGCAGATCGAAGTTCTGATGAATCAGCTCCTCTATTTCCCTGTCCGAGATGATGCCTGTACCGAAAGAGTCCACAAAGAGGGACAAAGGCTTCGCTACACCAATAGCATAGGCCAGCTGGACTTCTACCTTCCTGGCCAGGCCCGCTGCGACAATATTTTTCGCCACATGACGGGCAGCATAAGAGGCAGACCGGTCCACCTTAGACGGGTCCTTGCCTGAGAAGGCCCCGCCGCCATGGCGGCCCCAGCCCCCATAACTGTCTACGATAATCTTGCGTCCTGTTAGACCTGCATCCCCCAGGGGTCCGCCCACCAC
>JGI24708J26588_10003563_pt1 | contig 11186 bp, 7 predicted proteins | sample BioPla1DNA2_FD_26588 | JGI IMG/M metagenome (IMG submission 26588) | reverse complement strand
TCACCGTCCCCCTGACTCAAGACTTTTTCAGTGGTTTCGGACCGGCCCTGCTGTCCCGCTGCTGTCTTGCCTCAGGCGGAGCTGGAATAGTATGACCGGTTGATGATATCCTTCTTCATCTCATCGGAGAGGTTGATGAAGTACTCGCAGTAACCGGCTATGCGTACCAGGAGATCGGGGTACTTTTCCGGATTCTTGTATGCATCGAGCAAAATATTGCGGTCAAGAACGTTGGGCTGGAGCTGCATGCCCCCCTCTGTGAGGAANGTCTTAAAGAGAGCAGCNAGATTTTTAACGCCCTCGCGGCCGGGGAACAATCCGGCGTCAATACTCAGCGTCGCCGTGACCCCGTTTTCGGCATGCTCGGCAAATTCANCGCCGGCGACGGCGTTGAGGGCAGAGAANAGATCGTTTTGCCGCATACCGTAGTGCGGCATGATACTGTTGGCCAGNGGGACACCCTTCAGCCGCCCCGAAGGGAGAGCCGGCGTGTTTTTNCCGAAGATATTGGCCAGGTTCAGGGCATAGTAACCGGCGGAATACCTGCCCTTGCGGGGGTGGTTCTNTACCGANTCGAGAGCGCCGTTGAAGATCTCCATGACCCGGTTTACCCAGGCGGTAGCTACGGGTGAGGAGTCGTCACCGAATTTNGGCACNGCNAGCAGCGCCGCCCTGATCTGTGCGCCCTTCTCGCCTGCAAAATTATCGTCCACGGCGGCGATCACCTCATCAATGGTGAACTTCTTTTCCTTGAAGACTACCTCATCGAGGGCGTGAAGGGAGTCGGCCACATCGGTGATACCGACAGCCTGGATACCGCTGCTGTTGAAAGTGGTCCCGCCCTCGGTGGCATCCTTCCCGCTCTCCAAACACCCCGGGTAGAGAGCAGACGCCAGAGGGGTCTGGAAGTTGGTGCAATGCTCTTTTTCCATCCGCTGCTGTTCCGCAAATTCTGACCGGGCCAGCGCATTTAGACGTATCTGAAAGCGCTCCAGAAGCTCGTTCATACTGGCTGGCGGGCGGCAGTGATGAAGCCCCTTCTTCATCTCGCGCTTCTTACGGGCCCTGTCGCAACGGGCTTGCACAAGATCGGTCACTTTACCTTTATTCTTGAAGATATGGGTGAAGAAGTTGATCAACAGATAGGCAGTGCGATCTCCGGGCCCGTAGTTCCACAGATCATGCTCCTGCCCTTTCAGAGCCTGTAGAAACGGTATCGCCAGGTTCATATTGGCGCAGTCGGTGTTGCCGAAATGATCGTTGGAAGCCACCGGTTCAACGCAGCCCACGATGGAATAATCCCGGGCATCCTCCAGGGTAGTAGGGTAATGCTTTAGCAGCGATTCGATATAGATCTCATCGCTGAAGAGCTGGGGTAGGGGGATCCCCTTGAGATAAATCCGGGCGATCCTTTCCATATATTCGGGTGGACTGCCTTTATGAATTCGCGCCGCCGGATCGGCGGAGCGGGGGTGCAGCTCGCAGGTATCCAGCAGCATATAGGTCAGATCGTTGGTTGCATCGCGGCCTTCCCGATCCACGCCGCCAAATGTGTAGGCCTGGTCCGTGGAGACGGTCTCGAAGAGCTTGAAAAGCTCCGGGAAGCTCTCGCCGTTGTTCACTAGCACGAGCTCCTCCATCTTGAGAATGAAGAGGCAGAGAAGCTCTTTAGCCTTTTCGTAGGTTATTCTGCCCTCTTCCAGATCTTTCTTGTAATAGGGATAGAGGTACTGATCGAGACGGCCAAAGGAGATGGCATTCTCGTTGGCCTCCAGACAGAGAGCCACATGCAAAAACAGCATGCTCTGCAGAGCCTCATGAAAGCTGCGGGCAGGGTATCGCGGCACACGGCGGGCTATTGCAGCCATTTCCGCCAGCTCGGCGCGGCGCCCGGGATCGCTCTCCCCTGCGCTCATCTCCTCCAGCAAGGCAGCGTATCTTTGCCCGAAATCCTCCAGTCCCTGGAGCACGATAAGAGCCCCTTCGTAGAAGTCCCTGTTGTTTTCGGGCCTCTCTTCCCGGAGCGCTTCGATTTTTTTCCGAAGGCCCTCCGTCCCCAGCTTGATTATAACTTCGTAATTGGCGATATAATGGCCGATGCCGATGTTGTTGAAGTTCATGCCCAGCTTGAAATCCGTGATCCGGGCGGTGGCGGCGATCTTATCCGANAGCCTCGGCAGAACCCCCTGCAGGTGGCTGTGGTGCAACCAGTAAGGCGTNACCCGGGTCAAGTATTTGANCACATCGCGGGTAGAGCACTGGAACGGAACCGGCGTCCGGCGATTGGCGCCGAGAACCTGGGCTACACCGAGAAAGCCGAGGTACTCCGTCCAGACCCTGCCGCCCACTCTTTTGGAGGTAAAATTGCCGACGAGCAGCTCCCCGGGGTAGACCCGGATCATTTTGTTCCGCAAAGTGTGCGCGAGGCATTCCGCCCGGTGTACAGGCGTAGGTTTCCTGTAAGCGCGTTTCCGGTACGGTCTCTTGAAGGCGTGCTTCCGATAGTACTCTGTCTTCAGCAGGGAGTCTTCGATACAGACAGCCTGCCGGGTTCCCCTGATCGTTTTCTGGATCTGCTTGACCCGGTCGGTAAATTCGGCCCCCGGCTCAGACTGCTCCAGGGAGGTAGTCTCGGCAGCGATGCCGCTCTTTTTAAAAAGCGCCACCCCTTTTTCCAAGGAAGCGCTGCTTTGCTCGGGGGTTATATTGAGCTTCTCGTATTCAAGGCCCAACCGTTCAGCCTTACCCTCGTAGAGATTGTGATATTTCAGCAGCTCGATGGAGCGGTAACCGAGTGATTTCAACAGCTCAGCCGTGTTCTTTATATTTTCCTCGCCATCGGTGATCCCGGGGATCATGACCATGCGGAACCTAACCCCGGCGCTCAGTTCATGCAGCCGCTCCAGGTTACCCCGGATCAACTTGCTGTCACGCCCGGTGCATCTTTTGTGGAGCTCATCATCGCCCACAATTTTAAGATCGATGAGGAAGAGATCGACATAGGGAGCGGCCTTGCTAATATTCTCCCAGGGAACATGAAAGGTCGTCTCCACGGCAACCTTAATGTTTTTCTCTTTCAGGCGCTTCAGCAGGCCGACAAGGCTGTCGCTGTCCTGAAGGAGGGGCTCGCCGCCGCTCAAAGTCACCCCACCGCCGGAAGAAAAGTAGTAGCGCTTATCTCTCGTAACGATATCGAGCAGATCACCCATAGAATATCCGGAGTCANCCTTGAAGGACAGCCCTTCGGGGTTCTGACACCACCGGCATCTAAGATTGCATCCGCGGAAGAACACAGTAGTACGGATTCCGGGGCCGTCATGAACNCAGGTGCGCTGCACATCGAACACATTTAGGTCTGAATTCATTTTTTCTTACCCCTTCTTAGTTTTAGAATGCTAAGAACCCTACCCCTAATATAGCATATTCCCCCTTTGCAGTGAATTCAAAAGATTTTAAGGGTAAGGCTAAGGCTGAAATCATGTTATACTGGAGTAAAATAGTAGCTGCTGGGGGAAAAATGAACTTATTATTGGATAATATAAACAAAAACTTTGATAACAAGAAGGTCCTCAGAGACGCCAGCTTCTCCTTTGAAAAAGGCAAGATTTACGGTTTGCTGGGCCGAAACGGCGCTGGAAAAACAACACTTTTTAATTGTATCTACGGTGACCTGAAGTGCGACTCGGGTACAATCAGCCTACGGGGCCATGAAAACGAAAAAATAGAAGGTAAGGTGGGCTTTGTCTATACCGAGCCGCTACTTCCGGAATTCTTGACGGGAGACGAATTTTTAAGGTTCTTTATTTCTGCAAACCGGAGCAGAATTAAAACTCTTTTACCGATCGACGAATACTTCACGCTGATCAAATTCAAGGACGACGATCGCCACCGATTGATCAAGGGCTACTCTCACGGCATGAAAAACAAGATCCAGCTGCTCACGATGCTTATCACCAGGCCGCCGATCATCCTTCTGGATGAGCCGCTCACCTCGTTTGATGTAGTCGTCGCCCTGGAGATCAAACGGCTCTTGAAAGCGATCAAAAAGGAGCATATTATTATCTTTTCCACGCATGTCCTGCAGCTGGCGGTGGATATCTGCGACGAGATCGTAATGCTCCATAACGGCAAGCTGCAAAGGATCGACCAGGAGCTCCTCGGTAAATCCGGGTTTGAAGAGGAGATCACCGGGATGCTCTCGGAGAGCGAAAATGTTTAAAGCGTTCGTCCTCTCCGCCCATGTAGCCGCCGCTATATCCACCAATTATTTCATCTATACGCTGAAAAAGTTGCCCTGGCTAGGCAAAAGGGTCCCGGATAGCTTTTACCGGATCCCCACCATCAAGCTGCTCTTGTCGATACTGACCGAGCTGTTCCGGTTCTTTTTTGGTTTTCTGGGTGCCGCCCTGACCCTGGGCCTCCTTGTTTTNGGCCCCATCTTTGTCATGGAGCACGATTTCACGAATATGAATCTCTTTTACCACTACTTCTTTTTTATATTCTTCCTNGTGATTCCCCTCGGGAGCAATGTCATCTTCCAAACNCAGGATATAATTGCCTACACCATGGTCAGGATCTTGAACCTCGATAAACGGGATTATCTTCTNTCCCGGGTTCTCTACATGCTGGGCGTCAAGGCTTTTCGCTTNGCCATCTTGCTCCTGTTCATCGGCTTTTTTCTCAAGATCGACCCGCTGGAAAGCCTGATGCTTGCGNGTTATATCCTTTTTGCAGCACTGATCTGGGAATACCTNATTCTNGAGATCTTNAAAATAACAGGGGNCAATATTTACGATCGNACGGGGTATATTTTTCTCACCCTGTTCCTGCTCCTGGCGATCTGCTACCTGTTGCCCTACTGGAGCATCACCCTGGCGGTGCGCCCCGCCCTGAACAGCGGNTTCCTGTTTTTGTTGGTAGCGCTACTTGCTGCTTTCTCCTTTTGGCGCCTCTACCGTCATGAATGTTACCATGCCCTTGTCAAGAAAACGATCAGCCGCGAAAGACTGCTGGGCATGGCGGAGCTGCTTAAAAATGTGGCCTTTGCCGATGTCAATCTGGCGGAGGATAAGCTGTGGCAAGAAAAAGTAGACTGCACCGATCATCTTGAGGGTTACGATCTTTTCAATCACCTTTTCTTTGCCCGGCATAAAGGGATCATCATCAAACCTGTGCGGGCCAAGGTGGCGATCATTGCGGTCATCGCTGTCCTGTTCTGGGCGTTTCTGCTTTTTAAGCCGCAGTTTCAAGACCCGGTGCGGGAGAANATTCTATCCTTTTCCCCTTATCTCGTCTTTATCATGTTCATGCTCTCTTCGGGTGAAAGAACTACCCGGGCACTATTTTTCAACTGCGATCGCTATATGCTTAAAGAGCACTATTACAAAAAGAAAAAAGCGCTTCTCGACAGCTTCACCTTCAGGCTCANAAGATCGATCACCCTGAACCTGCTCCCGGCGGCAGCTGTCGCCGCCCTGCTCCTGGGAACGGGAGCCGTCATCGGCATGGGCGGCGAGATTATCCGCCTGCTCCCTGTCGTCGTCACCGTTTTTTCTTTATCGCTCTTCTTCTCCACACATTATCTCTTTATCTACTACCTGCTGCAGCCCTACACCGCAGACCTGACCAAAAAGCGGCCTCTTTACAGCATGGTCAATGCGCTGATCTACCTGATCTGTTACGGCTCCATCCAGATCAAGACATCCTCGATCTACTTTACCCTGGCTGTTATCTTTTTCACCCTGGCCTATACGGGCATCGCCCTGATCATGACCTATCACCTGGCTCCCAGAACCTTCAAATTGAGATAGCTACTCTAGTGAGTAAAAGTCACCGTCCCCCTTACTCATTGCTTTCCACGAGAGGCGATCTCGCAGAAGGAGCGGTTGAGGTTTCTCATGAAGCAGCGATGGCCGCAGGGAGCGCCGGTAAAACACCATCTAAATTCGGGGGGCAGCTTCGGCTCCACCTCTGCCCGATCGCATTCCCGGTGGGTGGTGCTGGCGGTGTGCATGAAGAGAACAGGGCGGTCGGTGCCCTTGTTTTCGGCACAGTAATCGAGGCAGGCGGCGGCGGCTTTGCCGGTGTAGCAGCCCTCTAGCCTGATCCCCGCGCTCTCCTGAAAGCGGCGGATCGCCGCGCCGGCGTCATCGGTAGCAAAACCGTAGCCCTCCCCCAGGTAGCCCTCCTCCAGATGGAGCAGCTCCTCCAGCCTGCTAAGAGCTGCTTCGATATCGACACCGCCCCGGCGGGCCAGAAGCTTCAGGCTTTTTCGGGCCAGTCCCAGGATCTTTTTGCGGCCCAGCAGGGCAGGCGGCACCACCCGGACGGCATGAAGCTCTGTCTCCATCCCGGAAAGAGCGATACCGGCAAGGAGCCCGGCGGCGGTCCCGCCGGTACCGACGGCGACAAAGACGGCAGAGGGGTCGGGCAGCTCCTGCTCCCGCAGCTGCTCCTGCATCTCCAGCACGGCACCGATAAAGCCCAGCGTGCTCAGAGCGCTGGATCCTCCCGGCATGAGCAGGTAGGTTTTCCGCCGCGGGTTGAAACGCCGCGCCAGATAGTAACGCAGGTAATTCAGGGCTACGCCGAGATAGTCGCGGACAAAGTGCATCTCGGTACCGAGCTCAACCTCAAGGAGTAGATTTTTCAGCACATGGTCGTTTACTGGTTGGCAGAAGAAGAGACCGGTGGTGCGCAGCCCCAGCTCCCGCCCTAGAGCGGCGACAGCAAGGATATGGTGCGAACCGAGACCGCCCGAGGTGATCACCTCGCGAAAGCCTTTGCGCCGGACATCAGCCAGAATGAGCTCCAATTTGCGGACCTTGTTGCCCCCGTAAAGGGGGTGGGCGAGATCTTCCCGCTTCACCAGCAGAAGCGGTTCACCGGAGATTTCGGGATGCTGTTCCAGGGGCGTGGGCCAGTCCCCCAGCGCCACATGGGCGATCGATTCTTGTAGTGCGGGATAGCGTTTAGCCAATAATGTGATACTCATTACAGGGCCTCCCTCCGTTGCCAAAAAGATCATATTTGATTATAATTTCAGTATATCATACTTATTTCAAGACAATGCCCCTGGATAAGCAATAAAAAACAGGCGGAGACGCCAAGGAGATGAGTAGTTCGTGGAAATCCTGGAAACGATCGCCGTGCCCCGGCCCAACGGCAGCGACGAATTTTACCAAACCGCTGCTTTTATCAAGGAATGGCTGACGGAGCAGGGCCTCTCCGTGGGAGCCCATCTCTTCAGCATGCGTCCCTATTTTTTTGAGATCGTCGCTGCAACGATTATTGTTGCTGTCCTCCTCTTTGTCTACCTTGCTTTTTTCCGTAAAAGCTGGCTGGCGATGGTGCCGGTGCTGCTGGTGGGCCTGGTGATGCTCTTTGAAGCCAGCCTGGGCACCCCGGTGGTAAGCGGCCTTATCCGCAGGGATGCTGAAAATATTGTCGTCACCATCACCCCGGAGAAGCCGGAGCAAGAGCTGATCCTCACCGCCCATTACGATTCCAAAACCCAGCCCTTCGATCATCAGCAGCGCGAACTTATCTTTCAGCTGATCATCCCCTCGGTGATAGCGGGGGCTCTCCTGGCCCTGCTCTGGTGGCTGCTGCACCGCCGCGGACGCCAACCCGCCAGGACGTTCTCCTTGCCCCTGGGCGGGCTGCTGGCGCTGCTGCCGCTCTACTGGCTGCTACTGGCGCTAACCTTCGGCGGCGGTTTCATGGCCAGGCCCTCCCCGGGCGCCGTCGATAACGGGACCGCCGTCGCTGTCCTGATGGAGCTGTCCAAAGAGCTGAAAGAGACACCCCTAGAGAAAACAGCGGTAACCATAGTCTTATTCGCCGCCGAAGAGCTGAACGCCCAGGGATCCCAGGCCTACCTGCGGGATCATCCCCGGGGGGAGGCGATTCCGGCTTACAACGTCAACCTCGAGCTCGTCGCCCAGGAGGGCGATTACGTCTACTGGCCCGAGGATGGAGTTTTCACGAACCGTTATCCCACCAGCGCGGAGCTGAACCGGATCTTAGGAGAGGCTCTCTCCCGGGTGACGGGAGCAGAGATCGGCCCCCTGGAGGCCTCCTTTACTACCATCAGCGACAGCGGTTCTTTCCTGGCGGCGGGGATCCCCTCCACCACCCTGGGAAACGCCGGCTCCCCGGAGCTAGGATGCTCTTTTTTCCACTCTTACCTTGATAATATGGAGAGAGTGGTCCCGGAGAGGATCGATGAGATGGTGCAGATCTTGAAGGAGTTCACCCTGCTCTTCGATACCACACCGATGGGCTAGGATTGTGGAGGTATTGAAAAAAGGCAGTGAGTTACTCTACTCTAGAGTATGGCGACTGCCCAGAAGAAGGGAGTGCCTCCGTAAAAGGATAGAACCATGCACAGAAAGATAAATCTCGCAGCCCGCTGGAGAGCGCTGTTCTATGTGTACCTCTCCATGCTGGCATTCAGTTTTGTTTTTCAGGTCATCCCCCCCGTGCTGGGCCAGATCGTCTCCTCGCTGAAGATCAGCCACGCCCAGGCAGGTGCGCTGATGAGCGCCTTTGCCCTGCCCGGCCTCTTCATCTCCATCCCCGGAGGGCTTCTAACAGATCGCTACGGCCCCAAAAGGGTCTCTCTAACGGCACTGTTCATCGCCGCGGCAGGCTCGCTGCTCGTCGGCCTGGGCAACAGCTACGCCCTGTTGGCGGCGGGCCGGGTTATTACCGGTACCGGTGCAGGGATACTGGCCGTGGTTACCTCTCAGACAGTGTCGCGCTGGTTTGCCGGAAAAGAGCTGGGCAGCGCCATGGGGCTCTACAACACGGCGATGCCGATAGGAACAATCTTCGCCCTGAATATTTTCAGCCGTATCGCTGCCGCCACAAACTGGCGCCTGCCGATCCTGCTCACCGCCGGTTACGCCCTTTTCATTGCGCTGCTCTACTATTTCAAGCACCCGGGGCTGCCCCGGGTAAAAGGGGCTCCGGAAACCAGGGAGAGCAGCGGCTCCGGTAAAATAGGGGGCGCTGTCTGGCTGGTAGCGCTGATCTGGATGCTTTTCAATGCTGCGGCGATCTCTTATCTCACCTTCTCCGGCGATTACTTCATTACCAAAGGCTATGAGCCCGGCTACGCCGGCTTTCTAGCAAGCCTTTTTATGATCGGCTCTTTTCTTTTCAGCCCCCTGGTGGGGTACCTCACCGACAGGTGGGGACGCGACGAGTACTTTGTTATCGGGGGCTCCGCTGTACTCGCTCTCCTCCTGTTGCTGGTAGCCCGATCAGCCCTGAACCCGCTGCTCCTGGGCAGCCTAATCGGTCTGAGCGCAGCATTTATCCCCGCTCCGGTTTTTTCGCTCATCCCGAAGGTGGTCCCCCCGGGGCAGCTGGGACTGGGCTACGGCATCCTGTCGACTTGCCTGAATATCGGTGTGCTAGTGGGACCCTTTCTCGTCGGCCTCTCCCATGATCAGAGCGGAGACTATGTTTTTGGCTTTCACCTGATGGCCCTATTCTCCCTGGCGGCAGTAGCAACTGTACTGGTCCTGCTTTTTTCGAGAACTCGCAAATATGGCATGACCGCTAGAGGAGAATAGCCCTTAAAAATGAAGGGGAAAGCGGGCGGTCTGTAGAAATTTAACATAGAGCGATCTTCAATTACCTCATTTACGAACGCAAAGGGGAGAAAATATGGCTGCTCCCGAAAACAGCACCTGCCCGCACTGCAAGCTGCCGCTGCGCGATTATCACGATTTTGTTACCTGCCCTAAATGTAGCACCTCCTACCACGAAAAATGCTGGCAGGAAAACAGCGGCTGCCCCCGGTGCGACGCTGCTGCTGCCCCGGCGGTAGAAGATAACCCCGATGGGCCGATCGCCTGGTACCTCTTTCATGATCACAAAAACATGGGCCCGCTGACCTGGGAGCAGCTCTGCAGCTATAAGGGCATCCGGCCCGACGATCTTGTCTGGAACAGCCGCCTGCCCGATTGGGTCAAAGCGGCAGATATCCCCGGACTGCTGATGGAGCGCCGCTCGCCGGAGAGAAGCACCGCAGCGACCGCAGAGACCGCAGCTACGGCTAGCAGGGGCCCCGCCGCCCGGAGCAGCGCCTCGACAGAAAAGTCGCCGCTACCGGGGGGAGGGCAAAGAGAGGCGATAGATGATCCTGCCGAGGCCTCGCCGCCGGGCTCCACTCTGGCAGAGCAGATCCTGGAGCAGCTTTATGCTGAAGAAGCCGCCGGCGCCGCCCCAGAGACAGCCCATCAGGACGATGAGGCCGCCGGAGATGGCCACACCGGGGCTGTACGCGGGCAGGCTCGCCACATCATCTACGGCACCCTGCTGACCTTGGGCGGAGCGATCGTTGCGGTGTCCACCTTCCTCAACCCGCTGGAACAGAGCACTTTCTTCTATATCGCCGCCGGATGGGCCCTCCTTTTTGGTCTCGCCGATCTATCGCACGGAATCGTGGGCCTTCTGAAAAACAGGTAGGGTTTCAGGAGATCCAGATGAGCGGCAAAAAGGTTCCGTGTCCCCGATGAGGAGCTGCGCAGGACCACCGGGCCAAAAGCGAGGCGCCGGATAGCCGGGAGCTGGTAAAGATGAATGTACAGTGAAGAAAGCGGCGGCGGGCAGCGGCTCCGACGCCGATAAGAAGGCGGGGGATCCAAGAGAACCCCCCGCCTTTATCATCATGCTGAACCGCTTTGAGTACTGATAGGGAACCCTCGCGGTGGGGTGCGAAAGGTCCCCTTCTAGACCTCCAGCTCCAGATCTTTCTTCTTAATCCTCGACAGGAAGAGATAGATCAGGATACCGATGATCACCCAGATCACTCCGAGGAGCATCGCTTTCCTGGAGAGGCTGAACCAGACCACGCCGATTACAAAGAGGCCGATCACCGGCAGCACCAGGTGCTTGAAGTACTGCTTCGATTTTTTCTTGTAGATAAAGTAGTAAACCACGGTAAAGTTAAGGATGATGAATGCTGAAAGCGCCCCGAAGTTGATCAGCTCCGCCAAGTCCTGGATCCCCTGGGTGAATACCAGGGTGATCAGGAGCGAGAGCACCGCGATCAGCAGGGTGGCGATATGCGGCGTCTTGAAACGCGGGTGTACCTTCGCCAGCGGTTTTGGCAAAAAGCCGTCGCGGGCCATGGAGAAGATGATCCGCGAGATGGCGGCCTGCGCCACCAT
>JGI24708J26588_10003561_pt1 | contig 11195 bp, 9 predicted proteins | sample BioPla1DNA2_FD_26588 | JGI IMG/M metagenome (IMG submission 26588) | reverse complement strand
TAGATTCGTAAAGTCAAAGCAATGGCTTCTTCTTTTGTTGCATTCCTTTGGGCAAAAAGTTTGTTTTCTGCTGTTCCTTGAACCAATCCCATGTATGTAAAATCATTGATTGCTTCTTTTGCCCAATTTGAAACATGGTTATAATCTAAAAAATTAGAAAGAGTAATCTGCTTTGCTTTCACCGAATAGTGTAAACTTTGTAACATACGATGAAAAATAACAATCATTTCTTCTCGTTTCACAACATCTAAAGGTGAAAATATATTAGGAGCTGTTCCTTTTATAATATTCAATTGGTATGCTGCTCCTATGTCTTTGGAACTGGTATCTTGAAAAACAGTCGTTGATATTTCTTGTGGCACCGAACCTCCTAAGGCTTTATATAATAAAATCGCTAGGGTTGTCATTTCTTCTCTCGTCATAGTTTCTTGAAAATCTTCTTGCCAGAAAGTAGGTATTAAATAATATTTTTTTGCTTGCTGGGTTGAATGTTTACTCCAGTCTTGTATTTGATCTTGGCCATACGCCTTTGAAGGGCAAGAACATAGAAAAAGAATGGTACAGACACATACGATTCTTATTTTACTCCATGTGTTATTGGCTATGTTCATTGAGCTCATTCCTTTCTTCTCAAATCTTAGATAGTACTCTTTATTGAGTATGTCCCTTTTTATTCTATTAAAACAATACTATAAAGAATAATACCTATGGACCATCATTTGATTTATTGTATCATAAAAACTTTACTTGTCCAATAAAGTGAGAAGTTGTTTTTTTGCTTCTTCTGAAGTTGCGGGCAATGAAACGGGATATCCTTTCCTTTGTAATCCTAAAAATAAATCCACTAACAAAGGAGACTTTAAATGGGCTTTTTGCAAAATCTCCTCTTGTTGAAAAACTTCTTGCCAAGTTCCTTTTAAGACAATATGTCCTTGATGAATAACATAGACCACATCTGAAATCAAAGGTACGATATTCATATCATGGGTTGTAAGTAATATGGTTGTCCCTTTTTTCTTGTGAAAATAATTTAATAAGTCGATGAATTCTTCTTTGGATTGTGGATCCAATGAGTCAAAAGGTTCATCTAAAATCAAAAGAGGGGGCTCTGTAATCATTGCTCCTGCTAACGCTATCTTCTTTTTTTGACCTCCACTTAAATAATGAGGAATTTTGGATAATAATGAAGCAATACCTAACTCTTTTGCTAAAGCATGTACCTTTTCATCCACTTCTTCTTCCTTCATCCCTTCATTACGGGGTGTAAAGGCAATGTCATCATAAACCCGAGGTCCAATCATTTGTTCATCTACATTTTGAAAAAGAACCCCCATTTTTTTGCGTGTTTCTTTAAAATTTTCATAAGGTGGCATTCCTGCTACTTCTACGGTTCCCTCCACTGGTTTTAAAAGGCCTAAAACATGAGAAAGTAAAGTTGTTTTTCCTTCCCCATTGGCTCCTAACACGACAACCCTTTGGCCTTGTTCCACAATAAAATCCATTCCACATAAACGAACTTCTGTCCGATCTCGATAAATATGTTTAATACATTGAACCTTTATCATTGGTTTCATAAAATCACCATCCCTATCCCGTATCCCATACCAATCAGTATTAATAACACGTCGCCTATTGTCAATCTCTGTTCTGACTCTTTTGTTACCGGAAGTTTCCCTTCATAGCCTCGTAAAGCATAAATCTGATACATACGTTCACTCATCTCCATGGCATAAAGAAAAACAACCCCCAACATCTTAGAAAAATTTTTAAAATTTCTAAGCAAGTGACCTGGATGAAAACCACCTCGCAGCCGAATGCTCTGAAACATATTTTCAACTGAATCCAATAAAATAAAAACAGAACGATAAGTTAACAAAAAAATATCAATTAAAATCGTAGGCATAAAAAAAGAAAAAACTCTAAAAATATCACTATAGGGTGTAGTCAACAATAAAAAAAGAAAAGACCAGGCAACACCTATAGCACGTAATAACAATATAACTCCTTCTTTCGTTCCTATCCCTCCTACCATCAGTGAAAAGAGTCCACCAAAGAAAAGTGGATAGGCTAGTAAATGGAATAGAAAAGGAAAGGAAATTTTTGCTCCCATACTTAATAACAAAAGAATGACCAGCACCCCTATACTTTTTTCTATGGTAGAAGAAAAAAGTAAAATACCCATTAGAGAAAAAACAAAAATTGTTTTTATAAGTGGTTTTGATTGATGAAATATGCTTTTTTGATGAATAGCCATATAATCGATATCGGCTAAATGCATCCTTGTCACCTCGATCTTTTATCTTTCTTTTGTGCTATGATTTTTTTCAAATAAATGGGGACGAATATCCATCATAAAAGCAAGTAAACCACCTGTAATCAATGACTCTAATAAAATACCTACAAGTAAGATTATAAAAAGAGCTAATCCACCAGAAAAAAACAAATAATTTACCTCTGTCAATGCTTCTTTATGATTGGATTCATTATGTTCCTCTTTTGTATGGTCTATGTGGATACTTCCCTCATAATTCTCATGTTCTTCATGACTTTCTATCCTTTCATGAGTATGATCCTCGTGATGAGAATGAGGAATAACAAACTCCCATCCAACGGTAGAAACCAAAAATCCTGTTGCTAGGGACGTACTTATAAACAAAGTAAGAAATGTGATAAAAAAACCTCTCCAAAAAATGGAATTTTTTTGTTGAAACCATCCTTGCTGAAAAAAAAGAGAACCTAAAAAAACTTCAATCCCCATTACAAGAGTATTTAACCCAATAACAGTAATTCCTCCATGTCCCATAAAAGCTAAAATAACATTAACAACAAAAACAGCAACAAACCCTACCATAGGTCCCAAAAAAATTCCACTAAATACAGCTAAGCTAATATGAAGAGGAACAATGCCTAAAGGGATGGACATGGCAATTAACATAGTAGCTGCCATAACAGCAATGTAGGGTATTTTTCTTTCTAATCCATTCTTTTTCATTTGATACAAGGCACCTAATAATAGTATAACCATAACAATATAACTTCCTACCCAAATAGGCAAAGAAAAGACTCCATCTGGAATATGGATATGACTCATAAACTACGCCTCCTCTTTCTAATTGCATATGACTTGCATTTACTAAAATTATTGTAATGAAAAAACCATTATTTGTCAAGGATTGTTTTTTAGATTTAGAGTCAAAATTAAAAGATATGCTTTCCATTAGAAAGCATATCTTTTAATAGGCATCATATTTTTTAAAGAAAAATCCAATATGGAGGCTGAATGTGTTAGAGCACCACTGGAGATATAATCCACTCCTATCTCTCTAAGTTCTAATAACCTCTCTTTCGTAATGTTTCCTGAACACTCTGTTTGGGCTTGTTTCCCAATAATTTCTACTGCTTGTCTCATAGTTTCGTTATCCATATTATCTAGCATAATAATATCAGCACCTGCTTCTAATGCTTCTTGAACCATATCTATATTTTCTACTTCTACTTCTATCTTGCGGATAAAAGGAGCATATTGCCTAGCTAATTCAACTGCTTTTTTAATTCCTCCTGCAGCACTAATATGATTATCTTTTAATAAGATACCATCCGATAAATTATATCGATGATTGGTTCCTCCACCTACTTTAACAGCATACTTTTCAAAAATACGCATATTAGGAGTAGTTTTTCTAGTATCCAGTAACTGGGTTTTACTTCCCTCTAATACCTGAACACATTCATAAGTAAGAGTTGCAATTCCACTCATTCGCTGCAAATAATTTAAAGCCGTTCGTTCTCCTGATAAAAGAACTCGCATATCCCCCTTTAAATGTCCTATTTTTTCTCCCTTGTAAATAGGATCTCCATCCTGATAACTGGTTTCTAGATGAACTTCTCCTAATAATTCAAAAACCCTTTGAAAAACCTTAATTCCAGCAAGAATTCCATCTTGCTTGCAAAGTAAATCAACGGTTCCAAACTCTTTTTTTTGTAAAATTGCATTGGTTGTAACATCCTCACTTGTAATATCTTCTTTAAGAGCATGTAGTAAATATTCATCTACATTTACTGCCATGGTGACTCCTTCTAACATAAAATCACGGATCCTTTCTTTTGTAGTTTTTAAAATTAGTTTAACATGATCCTGCTAGCGTGTGCATTCTTTCTAAAGGTTTTTTCGCTTCTTCTTGCACATCATCATTGATTTTTATTTCTGGCTCTAATGTTTTTATTGCTTGATAAACTTTGGGAAGGGTTATTTTTTTCATATCAAGGCAAGATGGTTGGGGTTCTATAAAATAAAATATTTTATCTGGATTTTTTTTATGAAGCTCATGTAAAATACCTTTTTCTGTACAAATAATAAACCTTTTACTAACACTTTCTGTAGCATAATGAAGAATTCCTGAAGTACTTCCAATATAATCAGCCATTTCTAATACCTCCTTAGTACATTCAGGATGAGCCAATATTTTTGCATCTGGAACCTTCTTTTTAACTTTCTTTACTTGCTCTTTTGTAATATTATGGTGCACATAACAATATCCTTCATGAATTATAATATTTTTCTCTGGTAATTGACTTTGCACATACTGTCCTAAGTTTCCATCTGGTATAAAGAAAATATTTTTCTCCGGTAATTGTTTTACAATGGAAACTGCATTGGAAGATGTAACACAAACATCAGAAAATGCCTTGGTTTCTGCTGTTGAATTAATATAACACACAATAGCCACGTCTTTGCATTGTTCTTTTATTTTTTTTATTTCTTCCTTATTCACCATATGTGCCATAGGACAATCTGCTTCCTGATCTACTATAATGATTTTTTTATCAGGATTTAATATCTTAGCACTCTCTCCCATAAAACGTACACCACAAAATAAAATAACTTGTTGCTTTTGTAACAATGCCATTTGACTTAAATAATAGGAATCCCCTACAAAATCAGCCACTTCTTGAACAGAACCATCCACATAATAATGAGCTAACACAAGAATATCTTTTTCTTGTTTCATTGTTTTTATTTTTTCTATCCACTGTTTTTGTTCCATATCAATCACCTTCATTATTGTTTTTCTTATTATAACACCTGACAAATCATTTATCAATACACGTGTCTTGTCACGTGCTTTTCTTTTTATTTATAACGATAGATATCCACGTTGAAAATCTAAGATTTCAGTAAGCTCATAGATCACTCTCCTGCTCTGACTGTCTTACCCCTTGCTCTTATAAAAAAGCTAACGAGGTATTTTAGTGCCTATACGCTTTACTTCCAGCTTGTTTTGTTTATGAATGTGGATATCTATATTTCATTCTTTTTAATACCTATTTCAAATTTATAAATTTATGATATAATCATACTTATCAAGAAGATTTACGATAATAAAATGAACATATAAGGAGAACAGATGGATGAATTTACTTACAATCATTGCCAAAAACTTATTAGGCTATGATGCTCTTATTCTTGTTTTAGCTGCCTTCAATTTATTATATGTTTTCCCAAAAGTCTCAAAGATCTCTCGGCAACTAGAAGAAGTATTAAATCCGACTATTTCCATACCCATTCAAGAATTAATCAAAAACATACAAGATCCTGGTACTAAGGCTGTTGATTTACATGCCTGCCAAAAATGGAAGGAAAAAGAGGCTTTCTATTTTAATGTATTTGTTGGAATCACAACTATTTTCCCTCTTTTAGGAATCTTAGGTACAATTATATCCTTATTGTCTTTAGTTGATTTTTCTTCTCAAGTTGTTATGCTTAATTTTACTACTGCATTAACTTCTACTTTCTGGGGATTAATATGGGCCATTGTATGTAAAAGCTTAGAAGGTTTCATCGCTTCACGAGTAGCTTATAATGAAGAAAGCTTCTCTTTATTATTGCAACGCATTGATCAATACCAAAGCTTTCATTCTTCTACTAAACCATAAAAAAATACAACGTGAAAATGGATTCATCAGTGAGGGGGGAGCTTTTGAAAAAAAGAGCTATTATTGAATTGACTGCCTTATTAGATGTTGTTTTAATTTTATTATTTATGTTTATTTTTAATGTAAGTGCCAGTCAAGAAAATCTAGAACAATCTCTTCATCATACCCAAAACTCGAATCAACAACTACTGGCTGAATTAAAAGAAAAAAATCAACAACTTGAACAAATCCAGAAAGAAAGGCAAGATGTAGAACAGTTAGTAAAATCTTTATCTTCTTTTTTACAGATGCAAGAAGATGAACTTTTCTCTATTATTAATGATTTATCTGAATCGGAACAAAAAAAATTTATCGAAACCTTAGATCCTTGGTTGGATGAAAAACAAATCATACAAGAATTACTTCAATATCAAACACTTCAAAGTTTCTTTTATACCATCCATATCGGGTTAAAAAGTGGCGAAAATGAGCTTTGGATAAATAACCAACCTACTGGTATTACGATTTCTGTAGGTGAAATACAAAATCCAGAAAATTATGAGAAAAAGAAAAAACAAATTATGGCATCCATTGAAAAGGAAATTCAGCGTCCCTCGGGGGAAGCGAATCGTATTCTTTTATCCCTCTCCTTGTTAGATGAAGAAGTCTATCAATATGCCTATGAAATAACTTGGTATGCTATTACTGAGATTGAAAATAAATATGGTCCTCAACGTATTTTTAAATCAGAACAACGTTATATTTCACGCTAATGCAGAAGGGAGATTTAGATGAAAAAACTAAAGAATTTTTTAATTATTTGTTTTATGCTCCTTGTTTTAGTTCTTTTAATTGCCAATAACATCGGTTTTAATTTTTTAGATTGGGGTAAAAATAAATACGAAACAAAGACTTCTCAACAAAATACCAAAGGTGAAAGTCAATTAGAAACCTACCTTTCCATTCATATTGAAGATCATACCATTACTTTAGATGACCAAGAAGTGACCCTCGATGAGTTAAAAGAAAAGCTTAAAGACGTTCCCAACAAAGTCAAAATCAAACTTTTTGCTCAAGAAGCCAAACGAGTTACCTATCAAGAAGTAATAGAGTTCTTGCAAGAATATAAATTTACCATCATCGAAGAATAAAAAATCCTTTTTCTGTTGTAATTTTTTGCTACAACAGAAAAAGGATTTTTTATTCTTTCATACAAGAGTGTATATATTTATCAATCTTCTTAATTTCTTCTTCTGGATCTTTCCACCAATTTCGACTCCAAATTCTATGAATATACCAACCTTTACTTTCTAAAAATCGCCGATGATAAATTTCTCTTTCTTTTACTGAATGTGCTTTCTGGTACATAAGACCATCGGTTTGGATCCCTAGAATATACTTTGTAGGATCTGTAGGATCAAGCACACCAATATCAATTTTATACTGTGAGTTCCCAATGTTCCTATGGACTTGGTACCCTTTCTCCTCCAACTTTTGGGCTACTTGAGCAATCAATGGATCTTCTTGTTTTTCCTTTATAACTAATTGCTCTTGACCCACTTCCTTTTCTTGGATTTCATGTAAAAGCTGATACGCTCGTTCTTTATTTTGTTCTGCAATAGCATAAGCGTATAAGAGATATTGTTTTAATAAACGAGGGCCAGCATTTTTTGATTGGGAAACATCAAATTCCCTTGGATGAACGCTAGAAAATATGATCATTTTTTCCTTAGCTCGGCTCACCGCTACATTGAGACGGTTTTCTCCTCCTGCTTTGTTTAAAATCCCAAAATTAATGGATACTTTTCCTTCTCCATTTCTGCCATAACCTACAGAAAAAATGATAATATCTCTTTCATCCCCCTGTACATTCTCAATATTTTTAACAAACAATCGTTCATCGATTCCTTTTTTCATCATTTGATCATATAAGGTAGCAAATTCTTCATCTTCTTGTATCTTTTGTTCGATTCGTTCTACAATAAGATCTTGTTGTTTTTTGTTAAAAGTAATAATACCTATAGAAGAATGAGGATGGGAAAGAAAAAGCTCTTTTACCCTTTCACATACTTCTAAGGCTTCTTGCATATTGGTTTGGTCTTCCCAAAGTCCATCTACCATCTGCCATTCGATGGGTGGGGGCTCAATAATATTACCAATATTGGGAGCAATTTGTACTTGGCCCTCATAAAAAGCATAGTTAGAAAAATGAATTAGCTCTTCATACTTGGAACGATAATGCCAAGCCAATAATTGAGTAGGATATTGTCGCTTTGTCAATGTTAAAAGACTATCTACTCCTTCAAAGATAGTTTCCATCTCTTCTTCTTCTACATCCAAACCTACACGAAATAAATCAAAAGGAGCTAATTGTTTTTCATCTCCTGCTACAATCACTTGAGTTCCACGATAAAAAGAAGGAATTCCATTTTCTACCGTACATTGGGAAGCCTCATCAAAAATAACTTTATCAAAAAGACCTTTTCGCAAAGGGAAAATTGTAGAAACTGTTTCTGGAGATACAAGCCAAATGGGTAAAATATCAAAAATCCCCTTCTCCCAGTATTGATAAATCAATTTTCGAATGGGCCAAACTTTTCTTGTTTTATTCACTTGATGTTGAATGTCTCGATATTGCCTTGTATGATTTTCCTTTATATTTTGTATAGGGATTCGCAATCGTTCTCTTAAATACTGAGGCAAATAACGCTGTTTGGATTCTAGTAAATCTTTATAACTTTGCCAATGGGTATCATATTCTCCCGTAGATAAAGTTTTCAACTCTGGATAAAGAGTTTCTAATTGATCCACCCAAGACATATAAAAAGATTTACGAAGAATATTCTCCCATTTTTCTCCTCGTTTTAAATCTTGTTCTTCTGGGATTTCCTCTCGTACTTTTTCAAGCAAATCCATTTCATCCGAATCAAAGGATTGGATCCATTGGTCCATGGCTACTAAAGAATCAAAATCTTGTGATAGGGAAGATTGAGCCTGTTGAAAGTCTTCTAAAGGAATCATTCCTTTTTCGATCTTTTGCTTCCAACTTTCCACTTGATGTTCTTGAAAATAAGAACCAAGGGCTTCTACTAACTCACAAACCTTTTTCCCTTGCTCCCCATAAGCTTTTAATTGAAAAACTTCTGCTTCTAGCTGATTCCATTCCGATTTTCCTATTGAAAAAGAAGAAAAATTAGGAGCATATTTTTGTAAAAATAATTTTCCTTTTCCTACACTCCATAACCAAAATTTCATTGTTTTTAGGAAGGACTGTTTTTGATGTTTTTCTAAAATATCAATGGCTGACTGGATTCCTATATCATATTTCCAACACTCTTTCGGAGTAAAAGTCTCCGTTATCTTCTCCTTTTGTAATTCCAATAATTTTTCGCATTCTGCAATGAGCTGATCTAATTTTTCTTTTAACTCATTTAAGTGTTGGTAAGTCATGTTTTCAAAAGATTTTCGATGAAACCATGGATGATTTTTATAACCACAACTTCCAATATACCTTCCTGCAATAAAAATCTTATGAGCAATGGTTTCTAACTGATTTTGATCCATCTCGTAAGAAGAAGAAATAGGCAACCAGGGGATTTCATTGAGTAAAGATAATTGACTATACAATTCATAACCGGTTAAACCAAAGGAATGTTTCTCACCAATAGCCTTTGCAATCCTTGCAAAATAATCTTTTTTTTGATCTAATTCATGACAAATCCTTTCATACTGCTTTTCACTTTCCTCTTTATTTAAAATGCGTTTTTGTTTTAATAAGGTGTTGATTTTTTGATAAAGTCCTTTACGATCTCCATTCANATCATGAACTAAAGCCACTTGTTCAGCCAAACCTAACATTTCTAGACGTTGGTATACTACGTCTAATGCTGCTCTTTTTTGGCAAACTACTAATACTTTTTCATTCCTTGCCATGGCAGTCGCTATTAAATTAACGATTAATTGTGATTTTCCTGTACCTGGAGGTCCATGAATAACAAGCCCTTTTTGATAATAGGTGTTCATTAAGGCTTCTTCTTGCGAAAAATCCAATTCTGTTACATCATAGCATTCTTTTTCTTCAATGGGGTCCAAATCAATATCCACCCATGTATTATTGATTTCTTCTTGTAATAATTCATTCACTAATCCTAAGTCAGGATCTTGCTCATATCGTTCTAATAATTCATCATAATCTTTCAATAGGGATGTATTGCCTTGAGAGAAATAACCTAAAATACAATAAGGAGTAATGGCTAAGAAATTATCAGGCGGATTGGGTAGTTCCTTTTGCCGATATTGATGCAAAGGCATGATTTTTCTTTTTGCCCAATACAAGTCAATGCCATAACGCTGAAATAATTCACTGGTCCATTGTTGGAAATTTTCTGTAGGCATTTCCTTGGCATCTTCTAAGATTTCTTCATCAATTTTTAAGCCATTGTATTTTTGAAATGCAAGTAATAGGGTTCGATTTAAGAGAACTTCTTCTTTGGATTCGATTTGAAGTAACCAGCCGGGCTCTTTGGTATTTTGTTTTATTAAACGAACAGGGAATAAAAAAACAGGAGCTTGTATAAAGGTGCCATCTGCCATCTTTCCAGATACAAAGGGATAGCCAACGTATAAATCTTCAACACCTGTTTGTTCTTTGATTGTAGTAATATTACGATATAAGGATGTGAGTTGCTGAGAAGCTTTTAAGGCTTCTACCTCTCCTGAAGAAAGACCTAGTAAAAAAACAGAATCTTTATTGTGTAAAATACAATCAATAACCTTCTCTGCAGTGGTACATTTGGCTTCTTGCAAATGATTGAGGGTAGATAAGTCAAAGCTCCACTTATCATATAATCGTAATAAACGTAACGAACGATTTTTTTTACTCAGATCACTAAGCTGATCTCGTAGCCTTTCTAATTTTTGCTCCATATAAATCCCCTATTCTACAATGTTTCTCATTTATCTTTATATTACTAAAAAATACGGAAGTTTTCAAGCAAATTGCAATTCTTTGTCTATTCTTGATAATTTTTTGAGAAAAACAATTCATTTTATGTAATAAAAATAAAGAGATCTAAATATTTCTTGTAAATTTTTTTATCGATTACATCTAAGTCCACATAATAAAAATTTATATTTAATTTTTAAATTTTGAATATCTTTAATCCTAATTATCGTTATGTTCACCACTAAAATAAAAGTAAGAGTGGATGATAAGTAATAAAAACATCCACTCTTACTTTATTATCTTTGTTCACTTAATACCGTTAAAGAAAGCCTTTACC
>JGI24708J26588_10003560_pt1 | contig 11201 bp, 10 predicted proteins | sample BioPla1DNA2_FD_26588 | JGI IMG/M metagenome (IMG submission 26588) | reverse complement strand
CTAGAGCAAATTGTTGAGCTTGTAACATGGGAAGTGGAAAAAGGAATTGAAGTCAATGACTATTGCGGCCCTTTCGTTGAGCATTCCGATGTGCTTCCCGGTGTTATTAAGGCAGGTACTGGGTACTACAAGATTTCCCCTTTGGAAGAAAAACTCCTTAGGGTTGTGGCTAAAGTCAGTAATAAGACTGCAATACCAATCATGACCCATACCCATGTGGGCACCATGGGGCTTGAACAGGCTCAGATTCTCAAAGGGGAAGGCGTTGCCCCTGAAAAGATTTGCATTGGTCATTTAGATAGAAACGCTGATCTTGTTTATCATCGCAGTGTGTTGGAAGAAGGAGTATATGTGCAATACGACTGTGTTGCGCGGGTTAAGTACCATCCACTTAGCGATACCATGGAATTAATTAAGAAATTGAGTGAAGAGGGATACGCAGATCGAATCTTAATCGGTGGAGATTGGGGACGAGCATCATATCTCAAAGCCTATAATGGCTCACCCGGATTGGAGTTCTTGCCTAAACAATTTCCGGATTTAATGAGGCAATATGGGATCTCCGGCGAGGTGGTTGACCGTATCTTTGTGGAAAATCCAAAAGAATTCTTAGCATATTAATTGGGGACAGGTCGTTTCGCGATGCATCGCTATCGCGAAGCGACCACCACACTCGGTTATTGGGGAGGAGGTAAAAGCATCAAATTTGGTTTAAAACAGCGAAGTGAAAGAAGAAAAATCTCATTACTTGCTTTTGATTTGGATGGTACCCTTTTGAATAGTTCTTCTGAGATAAGTGCTTTTAACTTATCAAGAATAAAAGACGCGGTGAAGCGCGGCGTGAAGATCACAACCTGTTCAGGTCGTATTCCCGCTTTTCAAAATATGTATCTAACACAATTAAATATACAAGGACCCTATGTTGCCATTAATGGTGCGCTTATACCCAACGGGCAATGTGGTGAATTATACGCTAAACCCCTCCATAGATCGGAGCTGGCGGAGCTGTGTTCTTTTCTTAACGAGAGGCGATTACATGGTTGTGTGCAGACTAAAGATAAACTGTATTTTACCTCCGAAAATCCACGCACACGTCTAGTGGAACAGTACAATTCTTTAGCTGTGGGCAAGGGATTACCCAAAGCGCCCATGGGTGAATTAGCTACCATTATGGACAAAGTTGATGCAATTGTTTATAAAGCGATGATCTACACAACTTGCCAAAGTGATCTTAATATGGTGTCTAGTTTTTTAGATGGTCAATCGGGCATTGCTTATACATTTAGCGAACCGGGTTTGTTTGACATAATGACACGGGGAGTTAATAAAGGATTGGCAATTCGAAAAGTAGCAGACTACTACGATATCCCTTATGAAGAAATCTGTGCATTCGGTGATTTCGATAATGACGTGCCTCTTTTTGAGGTTGCAGGAACTTCTGTGGCCATGGGAAATGCTAAGCAAGAATTAAAGGATGCGGCCACTTTTATAACCGACTCCAACGACAATGATGGAGTGGGAAAAGCACTGGAATTCCTAGAACAATATTTTATTTAACTCGTAATACTACTAGATGATTCAATAGAAAGAGGAAGCTGGCTATGATATGCAAAGGTAACAAAGCCTCCGAGGGTCTTGGCATTGGTGAAGTCTTCTGTTATCGACCGGCAGAGCTAAAGGTTGTTCAAAGTTACATTGCGGAAAATGAGGTTAGTGAGACACTGGTTCAATATGAGGCCTTTAAAAGTGATGTCAAAAATCAATTGGACAGCTTGATTGTACAATTTCAGACTGTGGATCCTGATCAAGCAAAAATCTTTTTGGCCCATCGAGAAATATTGCATGACGATGCCATTGATGAGGAAATTCGTAATATAGGCAAAGATCTATATGATCTCGCTTGGGCCGTAGAAACAGTTTATGATGGCTTTAGTCGACTTTTGAGTGAAATGAAAAATGAGTTATTTCGTGAACGGGCGCAAGATGTCAAGGATGTTCGCAATCGACTTTTACGAAGTATTCTAGGGCTTAAGTGTTCTGCCCTCAGTTCCTTAGATAAACCTGTAGTCATTGCCTGCCACGATCTATTGCCTTCTGATACGGCAACACTTGATTGTCATAAGGTCATTGCAATAATTACAGAAACCGGCGGCGAAACTTCGCACTCGGCAATTATAGCTAGGAGTTATGGCATACCGGCTATTTTAGGCATTGATGGATTGATGGACAAGGTTCAGGGCGGTGAATTAGTTGTGGTCGATGCCATGGAAGGTGAACTAATTATTGTTCCAACTGAAGAACAGTTAAAAGAATATAAGGAAAAACAGAAACAATATCTTGCTACTGTTTCATCTCAAAATGCTTACCTAGATAAGTTGTCGATGACAAAAGACGGTGTACGTTTTGAGATTGGAATAAATATTGGTTCTCCCAATGAGGTTGAAGTGAAACAAGCACCTTACGCGGACTTTGTAGGTCTTTTTAGAAGCGAATTTTTATATATGACCTCTCCCGGGCTACCCAGTGAGGAAGACCAATTTAAGGCTTACAAAAGGGTTTTAGAAACGTTTAAACGACCTATTACACTCCGCACTTTAGATGTGGGCGGCGATAAAAGTATACCTTGCCTTCCCTTGCCCAAAGAGGATAATCCATTTTTAGGACAGCGAGGTTTACGTTTTTGCTTCGAGCATAAGGAGTTTTTTGAAACACAAGTGCGTGCTGCTTTGCGTGCTTCCTATTATGGAGAGCTCCATTTAATGTTACCCATGGTAACTAACATGGACGATATTTATAAGGCAAAAGAAATAATATTAGCCCTCCGCGATGAACTTCTCAAAGAAGGCGTTCCAATGGCTCCCAAAACAAAACTGGGCATAATGGTGGAGATCCCCTCAATTGCGTTAATCGCTGATCACGTGGCCAAAGAAGTGGATTTTATCAGTATAGGCACAAATGATTTGTGCCAATATACACTGGCGGTAGATAGAATGAATCCGAATCTATCCGATTATTATCAAAGTTTTCATCCGGCATTATTTAAATTGATTGCTTTTTGTACTGAGGAGTTTAGAAAAAGTGGAAAACCCGTAAGTGTTTGCGGCGAATTAGGTGGGCATCCACTGGCTGCTGTGGTTTTAGCCGGGTTGGGAGTTCGTAAATTTAGCATGAACCCCCCTTCCATGGGGAAGGTCAAGCGTGCACTAACGGAAATAACCATGGACTTTGCCGAATCACTGGCGCAAAATGTATTATCTATGGCTACTGCAGATGAAGTTATTAATTATCTAGAAACTGAGCTCCGGGGTTTTACGGGGTGAGGAGGTATGATCATTATGTATGTGGGACAAGCAGTAATTATTAATAAAACGGGCTTACATGCCAGACCGGCTTATGATTTTGTGAATTTAGCCAAAGAATATAATAGTGAAATAAAGGTGCGGAACCTAAACGGTGATGATAGCCAAGCAGTCAACGCAAAATCCATAGTCTTTTTGTTATCCTTAGGGATTTGCGAAGGTGATAAAATTGAAATTATGGCAAAGGGTAATGACGAAGAAGAGGCCGTAACTGCTTTAATAAATTTAGTGGTCAGTGGGTTTAACGAAGTATGAGTGATAAGATCGGAAAAGCCATCACACCTTATTGGGGTGGATGGCTTTTTTGGTAATGTGTTATTCTATTTCGACTTTGAGGCCTACACCCGCTTCTTTGCTCGGTGTAGCATTCCATAATGCTTGTTTGCAGTGTAAATCTGTATCATGACAAATATAAAAGTTTTTGATTCTTTCGCTTTTAATATATTCACAGGTTAGGTCTACTTGCTCTTGAGTAACTTCATCAATTCTTAAATGGGAACCACCCACATATGTATTCACCTTCTCGGCCCCCGTAAGACGCTTGGCACTCTCAATGATGTTACAAATGCCATAATGGGCACATCCTGCCACAATGCTAACTTCATTACCGTTTTTATGTCGGTAGGCAAGTTGTGTATCTTCATCAACTAAGTCATCCATCCATATTCCGTCTTTCAGTTTTTTTGGTGCTTGGGGAACCTGGCGTTCAAAATTATTTGTAGGTTCGATAATCCCCATGTAACATAAATTTGAAGTAAGCCAAAGAGGAGCGGGGGTTATTCTTACATCAAAATGTTGTTCCATAATCTCGCGACTTACATCTAAACCTGATGGACCATTTTTGGTAAAGTTATATCTTTTTTGGAAAATATCTTCGTGTGATAGAAGCATGATGGTTTTCGGGCCATGGCCATGTCTTTATAGTACTTAATGAGGTATTTTAACCCCCCAAAATGATCTTTGTGTCCGTGTGAAAGAATAACATAATCTGCTAAGCGAAGATCAATGCCCAGTGCCTCGGCGTTGTGAATAAATTTGTCGGAAAAACCAAAGTCATATAATACCTTGATGTCTTCATCTTCAATCCAAGCGGAAAATCCGTGTTCGGCATATAAATAGGAGCAATAAAGACTATTATTTTCCAGTAGTAAGGTGACTTTCAATAAATTCCTCTCCCCTCGATTATTTTGCACAAGCTTGTAAAGATGCACGATTCCTTAGTTTTAGTATATCAATTAATTTCAAATCAGAGGAGAACAGATCTGTTCGTTAATTGAGGCGCAAAAAGTGAGAATCCGGGAATGTTTAAAGTGTTTATCGGNTAATTATTTTTTTAGATATGGTAAAATAGAATTATGGGCGTCAACGGCGCCTAAGACAGATAATCTTAAATTATCTTTAATTTTTTGATAATCCGAAGGAGGACAAATGGAGTGTTAAGNGAAGAAATCCTAGCAACAACAAGAGATAGTGGGGTAGTAGCCGTTATCAGAGCATCATCTAAAGATGAGCTTTTGGATACAGCTTTAGCATTGAGTGATGGTGGAATTAAAGCACTCGAGATTACCATGACTTCACCGAATGCTTTGGATGTAACAGCTGAAATACGCAAAAGCATTGACGGTGACGCTGTTTTAGGAATGGGAACTGTTTTAGATGGGGAAACAGCGCGAATGGCAATTTTGTCAGGTGCNCAATTCATTGTCTCTCCCATTCTTAACCATGACATCATCGAAGTGTGTCGTCGCTATTCTATTCCATCGATAATAGGGGCGTTTACTCCGACTGAGATCCTCAATGCTTGGCAAGCCGGTGCCGATGTTNTAAAAGTGTTTCCTGCCACCAGATTGGGACCCAGTTATTTTAAGGATATTAAAGGTCCGTTGCCTCAGGTAAAACTAACGCCCACGGGTGGAGTAAGTTTATCCAATGTGGGAGAGTTTATAAAGGCAGGGGCCGAGTTTGTGGGAGTTGGCGGTGCTTTAGTNAACAAAGAAATGATTAAAGAAAAACGATGGTCTGATTTAGGTGAGCTGGCTCGGAAATTCGTTAATGAAGTTCAAAAAGCCAGGAATTAAAATACGTTTACGGAGTTGATATAACGTTGAGCAAGAAAATAGTATGTTTTGGCGAAATAATGTTGAGACTCACACCCNCAAATCATAGGCGTATTGTTCAAACAGATACCTTTGATGTTTACTATGGTGGCGGGGAAGCTAATGTCAGCATTACATTGGCTAACTTTGGTTTAAACTCTCACTTTATAACCAAGGTACCCGAAAACCCGTTGGGTCAGGCCGCCATCAATGAACTGCGCAGATATGGTGTTTCAACAGAACACATTGTCNGCGGGGGCGAAAGATTAGGAATCTACTATTGCGAAAATGGTGCCAGCCAAAGGCCGTCAAATGTGATTTATGATCGTGCCCATTCGGCAATTGCCGAAGCAAAACCCGAAGACTTTGATTGGGATGAGATTTTTCAAGGTGCCAACTGGTTTCATATTACCGGGATCACACCNGCATTAGGCGATAATGTGGTTGAGATCTCTTTGCGAGCTGTACAGGCCGCAAAGCGAGCCGGATGTCAGGTAAGTTGTGACTTAAATTACCGTGCTAAATTGTGGACCAGAGAGCAGGCTAATAAGGGCATGTCTCAAATAATGGAGTATGTGGATTTATGCATAGCTAACGAAGAAGATGCTGAGCAGATTTTTGGAATTTCCAGCGGATCAAAAATCGATGCCGGTGAGATCAATGTTGAAGGATTTCAACATGTAGCCGAGCAACTAATGGAGCGCTTCGGAGTGAAGATGGTAGGAAGTCACCTGCGCATAAGTCATAGTGCTTCTCGTAATGGTTGGATCGCTGTTCTTTCTGATGGCGAACAATTCGTTCAATCTAAGTATTACGATATTGATATTGTCGATAGGGTGGGCGGAGGAGACGCGTTTGCAGGTGGTCTTATTTATGCACTTTTATCAGGTAAAAATCTGCAAGAAACGGTGGAATTCGGCGCCGCTGCCTCGTGCTTAAAGCAGACAATTCCGGGTGACTTTAATCACGTTACTCTTAAGGAAGTTGAAGCGCTGGTAAAAGGCGATGGTTCGGGCAGAGTTAAGCGTTAATATCAGATAAGATAATGTTGCGGACTTTTATATTTTCAAAGTTTTGGTAAGGGGTAGGATTAATGAAGAAATTTATGGATGAGTCATTTTTACTGACAAATCCCATTTCCGAAAGACTTTATCATGAATATGCGAAAAAGATGCCCATTCTTGATTATCATTGTCATTTAGATCCTCAAGAGATCGCTGAGAATAAAAGGTATAGTAATATTACTGAACTTTGGTTAGCCCACGATCATTATAAATGGCGTGCCATGAGGGCAAACGGTATTGAGGAAAAGTATATAACAGGCGATGCCACAGACAAAGAAAAGTTTTTAAAATGGGCTGAAACATTGCCTAGATGTATCGGTAATCCTCTGTATCATTGGAGTCATTTGGAGCTTAAGAGATATTTTAATATTGATTCTTTACTTTCGCCGGAAACTGCAGAAGAAATATGGGATAAGTGTAACGATTTGTTGCAGCAAGACGGATTTTCGGCGAGGGGTTTTATAGAACGCTCTAATGTGAAGGGTCTGTGTACGACGGACGATCCCATTGATTCTTTGGAATATCATCGGGCTTTAAAGGATGATGGCTTCGCAACCAAAGTATATCCTACGTTTAGACCGGATCGGGCATTTGATTTAAGTAAACCGGGTTTTGTCCGGTGGATTAATAAATTAATGGATATTACGGGAATTGAAATAGAAACCTTTCAAGATTACCAAGAAGCCCTTAAATATCGAATCGATTTTTTTCACTCCATGGGTTGTCGTTTATCGGATCATGGAATAGATCGGATGGTTTATGGTCGGGGAACAATTGGCGAAGCCACCGAAATCTTAGGGAAAGCCCTTGGGGAAGAAGANCTAACCAAAGAGGAAATGTCTAAATTTAACACTCAAGTTCAGCTGTTTCTAGGCCGAGAATATGCATCTAGGGGTTGGACCATGCAATTGCACTTGGCTGCCATGCGAGATAATAGCAGGCGAATGTATGATCTTATAGGTCCTAATACGGGTTTTGATGCCATGGACGATCAACCTTATGGTGAATATTTGGCCAACTTCTTATCGGATTTGGATCAAACGGACGAGTTGCCTAAAACAATTTTATATTCGCTCAATCCCATGGACAATGAATTGTTGATAACAATTGCAGGCTGTTTTCAAAGCGGGCCCACACCGGGGAAAATGCANCTGGGATCCGGATGGTGGTTTAATGATCAGAAAGATGGGATGATCAGGCAAATGGTTGCGCTGGCGAACATGGGCTTGATTAGTCGGTTTGTGGGCATGCTTACAGACTCGAGAAGCTTTTTGTCTTATACCCGCCACGAATATTTCAGGCGAATTTTATGTGATTTATTCGGTACCTGGGTTTACCAAGGTGAAGCCCCCAATGATTTGGATCTTCTGGGATCGATTATCGAGGATATTTGCTATAATAATGCTNGAGATTATTTTAAACTGGAGTTATAAGCCTTTTATATTATGAATTAAGCACACAGGTTGAATTTTTCATTGCAAAAATAGAAATAAAAGTAATCTTCAAAAGGAAAGAAGGGAAAATGAAAATGAAGTTTGTATTTCGTTGGTTCGGTAGCGACGACGATAGCGTTNGCTTAAACGATATTAGTCAGATTCCGGGTATGTCAGGTGTCGTTAGTGCTTTGCATGATATACCCGCGGGTGAAGTCTGGCCCCTAGATAGAATTAATGCTTTGCGGCGGGAAGTAAACGATTCCGGCCTTGAACTGGAAGTAATCGAAAGTGTTAATGTGCATGAGGATATAAAACTTGGGTTANCCAGTAGAGACCGCTACATTGAGAACTATATTACAACCATTAAAAATCTTAGTAAAGCAGGTATTAAAGTGATTTGCTACAATTTTATGCCTGTATTCGATTGGCTTCGCAGCGATCTACACTTTAAGTTAGAAGACGGTTCTGTGGTCTTGTCTTATGACGAAAGTCTAATCGAAGCCACGGATCCCGTCTCAATTGTGGAAACCTATGCTACAGATTCTGAAGGTTTTGGCTTACCGGGTTGGGAGCCGGAACGTTTGGCAGAATTAAAGAAAACTCTCGAATTATATGCCGATGTTGATCAGGATAAGCTTTTTGAAAATCTCAAATATTTTCTGGAAGCAATCATACCCATCTGCGAAAAGTATGATGTTAAAATGGCCATTCATCCGGATGATCCGCCTTGGCCCATATTTGGGTTGCCAAGATTGATCACTTCACAGGAAAATCTCGAAAGGGTCCTCAATGTGGTGGATAGCCCTTACAATGGTTTGACTCTGTGCAGTGGCTCATTGGGCGCGAATGTAAGTAATGATATACCTACATTGATTAGGNCGTTCGGCAAGCGGGGAAAAATTCATTTCGGACATGTGCGTAATATTAAGATCACCTCAGAAAGAACATTTCATGAAACCTCGCACTTATCNACGGATGGCTCCCTAGATATGTTTGAGATAATGAAGGCTTATTACGATGTGGGATTTGAAGGATATTTACGACCTGATCACGGAAGAATGATCTGGAACGAAAAGGCGCGTCCGGGTTATGGGTTATATGACAGAGCCTTAGGTGTCACCTATCTAAATGGTTTGTTAGAAGGCATCAGAAAGATGGATCAAAAAACACCCTAATATTAATTAAACGATAGACGGAAGGAAGTTTTGCATGACATCTGATTCAATGAATATCGCCGGAAAGACGGCCATTGTCACTGGTGGAACAGGCGTCTTATGTAGCCAAATGGCCATAGCATTAGCCAAGGCCGGCGCCAATATTGTTATTATTGCTTTAGGTAAGGCGCAAGTTCAAAAGGTAGTAAAAGAAATCGAGTCCCTCGGCGTGAAAGCGTTAGGGTTTGAAGCCGATGTTTTGAACGAATCATCACTGCGAGAAGTCCGGGAAGATGTCCTTGAGCAACTGGGCAGTATTGATATTTTGGTTAACGGAGCCGGAGGAAATGCTCCCAAAGCCACAACAAGTGAAGAGCAATCTTTCTTTGACCTTTCATTCTCCGCGGTAAGTGATGTTTTTGCTTTGAATTTCTTAGGAACGTTTTTACCAAGTCAGATTTTTGGCGAAGTTATGGTGCAGCAAAAAGAAGGAGTAATAGTTAATATATCGTCTGCTTCCTCTTTTCATCCTATGACCAGGGTGGTTGCGTACTCTGCCGCGAAGGCGGCAATAAATAATTTCACAGAATGGCTTGCAGTTCACATGGGTCAGGAGTATTCCCCTGCCATTAGAGTTAACGCCATTGCACCGGGATTTTTCATTGCCGAGCAGAATCATAGACTGTTAGTTCAACCGGATGGTGAATATACCGAAAGGGGTCAGAAGATTTTAGCAAATACCCCCATGGCGCGTTTTGGCGAACCGGACGATCTTATCGGTGCCCTTTTATGGTTGGTCTCCGATGCCAGTCGGTTTGTCACGGGCACAGTGGTTAATGTGGACGGAGGATTTAACGCTTATTCCGGTGTCTAAATAACGATGAGATGGTTTTAAAGATTATGTGGAGCAGTGAAGGTTTCATTTGCTGCTCCCTAGTTATATACCCATAAGGAGGCTGAACATGAACTATTATTCGCCGATTCCCGAACTAAAGTGTTTGTCCCATTCGGCTCCCCGGTATCCTTTTGAGGCAAAAAATAAAGAAGAAGCCCTGCGATGGCAGATTAATTGCGGTAAGGCACTTAATGAAGTTGTTGGTTTTTTAGACGGTCCCACAGTTGATCCTGAACCACAATTTATTGAAGAGATCGACTGCGGAACTTTTGTTAGAAGTAAAATGGTGATTCGCACCGCGAAAAACGCAAAAATGCCTTTTTATCTTCTAAAGCCAAAGAAGCAGGGGAAAAAGCTTCCGGTAATACTGGCTTATCATGGTCATGGACGCGGGGTGTCCGAAATAGTTGGTATTCATGAGCCCCATGATTACCAAAAAAATTTTGCCGTGGAATTGTGCAAACGGGGCTTTGTGGTGATTGCCCCGGAGATATCCTGTTTCGGTGAAAGACAAGAGGATTATTCGAATCTAAAGCCGGATCAAACTGCNCCGAGCACTTGCCATCAAGCGGCCACATGGGCAATTATGCTGGGCAAATCCATTTTAGGTTTGCGCATTCGCGATAGTATGCGCCTTTTGGACTATGTATTGACTTTGCCTGAAATAATGCATGATAAAATTGGGGTAATGGGTATTTCAGGTGGAGGCATGCTCGCCATGTTCCACAGTGCTCTTGATTTTAGGATTAAAGCGATTGTCTTAAGCGGTTACTTCGGAANCTTTAGTGATAATATTTTAGGACTGCATCATTGTACTTGTAATTTTGCACCCGGGATTTTAACCGTGGGTGATTTTCAAGATCTAATAGGTCTTTTGGCTCCTAGACCTTTACTTGTGGAGGCGGGTCATGAGGATCCTATTTTCCCCATCGACTCGGTGCGTTCTGCTTTTCTGCGCACGCAAGAGATCTATGAGGTTTTCGGTTGTGATTTAAAATCCACCCTTCATTTGGATGAATTTCCGGGGAAACATGAAATCAGTGGACGCATTAGCTATGATTTTTTAATTCAGCACTTATTCAAATAATACATTTACAATTAAGACGTTCTATGTAAAGCTAAAAGACAAATAAAGATAATGTTTGTTCTTTAGCGATTCTAAAAATAGCAATGGCAAATTTAACTGGTCAAAAATTG
>JGI24708J26588_10003559_pt1 | contig 11201 bp, 8 predicted proteins | sample BioPla1DNA2_FD_26588 | JGI IMG/M metagenome (IMG submission 26588) | reverse complement strand
GCCAGTATTGGTAATATAGAGAAGAAAACATCCCTGATGACAAGGGGTATTTGCTGCATAAAGGGTCCTATTACTGACTCAGATTGGGGTAAGATGTATTCCATATCCGCCATATTTAGACTACTCCTGCTGATAATACTCATGATTAGAACAGCCAGGACAGCTCCGGTTGCGGTTACTCCTACCAGACCAAAGCTGTCTCTTTCTGCTGCTTTAGTATCTTTTTTCATAGAGGCAATTCCTGCAGCTATAGCCAGGAAGAAAGGAACAGTCATGGCTCCAGTAGTAGCNGCAGCAGCATCAAAGGAGATAGCCAGAAANTCCGGACTGGCAAAGATACTCAGGATAAATATNATTCCATAGATGATAAACAAGAGTTTATCAAGGGCTATATTATAGACTATNCTCAATGCAGCTACTGCAAGGAGAGTACCGATACCAAGGGCTGTGGTCAAAAGCAAGCTCATTCTTGAAATTTGGCCGGCAGAAACAAAATCAACCTGGCCGGAAAGGACGTGTAATCCTGGTTCAGCAATGGAAATAATGAAACCCATGATGATACTGGCAACCAATATAAACCAGAACTTATTGCTTTTAGCCAGAGAATGCCCTGTCAGGTTACCGATTTGTGTAATCCCAATATCTACTCCTAATAAAAATATAGGTAGGCCTAAAACCATTAATAATACACCAATTATAAAACGGATTAATAATGTCCTTTCAAGAGGAATAATAGTAAAATTTAATATTAATACAAGTATTGCTATCGGTAATACTACAGTGATACCTTCTTTAAATTTTTCTTTAATTATGTTCAAATCTCCATCACATCCTTATCTTATAATATTATAGAGTTTTAGTNTTCTTCCTCTTCAGGGTAGAGATAACGTTTGATGCTGTCCATCAATCTTAGTAATACTTCCCTATTCAGTTCATCCTCCCTTCCAAATGAATAGATTACCCTTGTTTTAGAACAGGCAGCATCTGGATCCCAATAATTATGACAGAGCTGCAAATATGTTATAATTGACCCATCNTTGTTTTTTCGTTTTGTTCTCCTCAGATACATAATACCTATATTATACTATAGAAATAATTATGTATTCAAGTATTGGCAGAAAAGTCGTGTACCTAGGTTTCTCCTCTTTTCTGTTTTTGCAATTTTAATTTGAAGNCGAGGCCGAGAGTCTGTATGGTAATCAGGGGAGTAAAGGCTACCATAGCAATTATTCCAAAACCATCGACTAATACGTTTGCTCCTTCAACGGCCCTTGCAGCTCCCTGGGCAAAAGCCAGGATGAAGGTTGCAGTCATAGGGCCGGAGGCAACTCCTCCTGAATCAAAAGCAATACCTACAAATAATTTAGGTGTAAAATGAGTCATTATAATGGCGATAATATATCCCGGTAAGAGATAATGCCATAATTTGATTGGCGGGACCAGGACTCTTAACAGGGATAAGGCCACTGCCAATCCAACCCCGATAGAAAGGGCAAGAAAGACTAATTTTCTTTTGACATGGCCACTGGTAACTTCTTCAATCTGATGTGTCAGGACATGGACAGCCGGTTCAGCCAGTATTGTCAGAAAGCCAAGTGTAAAACCGAAGATGAGTAAAACTGATTTGTTTTCAAATAGAGAAAGCCTGTATCCTATTAGGTTGCCGACCTCCATAAAACCGGCATTAACACCTACCATAAATACCACCAATCCGATAAATGTATAGAAAAGGCCTTTTAATATTCCTCTAAAGGCTTTTCTGTCCAGATGGAAAGAAATCTTTTGGAAGCTGATAAAGATAAGTAAAAAGGGTGATAAAGCCAGGAGTATATCCCTGGATACGGGGCCTACCTCCCTTATAAAGGGTAATAAAAGGGAAGAGGCACCTGAATGTTTAGAACCCAGTTCCCCTGAAATTTCCTCAATTCCTCTAAATGCCCCCATGATTAAGACACCGATAATGGCACCTGCTGAAATAATACCTATAAGGCCAAAACTATCTTCTTCAGAGTCTTTTGAATCTTTTTTTAATGCAGAGATACCTGTTCCCAATGCCAGTACAAAGGGTACTGTCAGAGCTCCTGTAGTGGCGCCGGAAGCATCGAAGGCGATAGCCAGATACTCTGGCGATACAAATAGTGATAATAGAAAAATAAATATATAAATTACAGTCAACATGATAGAGATAGATATATTATAAAGTATTCTGATAAAGCCAGTAAAAAGCAATAACCCGATTCCAATAGAAACTACTACCACAATGCTGAATTTGGAGATAATGCCAGAGGTAACCAGGCTAACCTGTCCGGCCAGAATGTGGAGATCAGGTTCAGCTATGGAAACAATAAAACCCAGGGCAAATCCGCCGATAATAACGAGCCATAACTTATTGGTTCTGGCCAGGGTTGAACCCATCAGTTTACCCACAGGGGTAATGCCGATATCTACACCAATCAAAAAAATGGTCAAGCCGATAATTATTAATACTGAACCCATGAGGAAACGGATTAACAGGGTCTTCTCCAGGGGCAAAACAGTAAAGTTCAGCAAGAATACCAGTATAGTAATGGGTAAGACAGAGGACAAGACTTCCTTTAGTTTATTGCCAATACTATCCATAGAAACAGTCCTTTCGATTTATTCGCTTTATATTATCACTTTTAAATAGGTAAAATATGCTGAAATAAGTTTTATTATTGCCCAGAAATTAAAGATTATTATAAAGGACTTTCTTTTACTGTAATTATAATATATGGATAATAATATTGTTAGCAGGACTAGCTGCCATAAGTCAAATACATTTATTTTAGCCAATAATGAATTTATAAAGAGATTAGAGCTTTTAAAAAATAAGGCCAGGTTTAATCCAACATTTAAGGAGAGATATTTTAACTTTATAAAAGTATCAATTAAAAAACCGATACAATTGATAATACCTGTATAGGCTACAGCAGAAAACATGTTAAAATATTTTACAGCTTTCCCGCCAAACATGAGAGGTAAGATTGTTAAGAAAAAGCTTAATACAGGATAATATATAACCTTGGAAAAAGCAGTGGAGAGAAAAGTTGAAAAAAAGTGATAAGAACTATTGAAGTAATTCAAGGCAGCATCCATTTCCTCCTGGTTCAATTGATTGGTAGAATCCAACTTACTTAAATGGTCCGGTATTATTAGTGTGGGGACCAATAAATAAGAACCTATACAGTATACCAGGATGATCAGGATAAGTGGAAAGATCCAATTTAGTTCATTTTCCTTGCATTTACTAAAGACCTGTCCAGGTTTAATAAAAACTTTTACAATGCTACTCATAATAGTCATAACCCCTAAAACTTCTCCTTTCTATTTTATTCTTTAAATTTTTCTTATAAGCTGATTATATCTAAATTTTAATTGAATAGCAAAAAAATTAAGTTATATATGAGAAGGAATTTTCATCATTCTTATAGAAGTAATATAATGATTGTGAAAAAAAGCCTGGAAAAAACAGTAAATTTGTCATACAGGAAGGAAGAGGGAAAATGGACTTAAATATTTTTGATACAGAAGGAACTTTATATAGAATAGCTGAATGGATCACCAGATTAGTCATAGCCAATTTCCTGTGGATAATTTTTACCCTTCTGGGGTTAGGGATTTTTGGAATTATGCCTGCTACAGCAGCTCTTTTTGGAATAATGAATAAATGGTTAAACGGAGAGGAAAGTTTAAAAATNTTCAAGGAGTACTGGTATTTATACAAAAAACAATTTATTAAGCTCAATATTATTGGTTTAATTCTCTTATTAATAGCTGTGGTTTTATATGTTGACCTGGATTATTTTAGAGCCCGGGAGGGTTGGTATAATAGCCTGATTAAATATTTTTTATATTTTTTAATATTCTTTTATCTTCTGGATTTTATTTATCTTTTCCCCATAGCAATAAAATATGAGATAAAAATCCGCTATATAATTAAAAATGCCCTATTTTACGTTTTTATAACACCACTGGAGGCTTTACAGATAATCCTGGGCTTAGTTGTTATTGTGATTTTTTTTATTTTTTTGTCCAGTTTACTTCCCTTTCTGGGTATCAGTTTACCGGTCTACTGGATGGCCCGTATCTCGCTTAAAAGTATTAGTAAAGTAGAAATTAAGGTAATTAATAATATAGAAAGAAAGCGTTCTACAGGTGATACGGATAAGAAAGAATAGAAAATAATTAAGAAAGGATGTTAATATAAATGGCAAGGAATGTAAAGATTTATAGTGATCCTTTACCAAATATACCTTGGGAGGAGAAACCTGCCGGGTATGAAGGGGTAGTCTGGCGCTATAGTAAAAATCCAATTATCCCAAGAGATCTAATCCCTGGATCCAATAGTATTTTTAATAGCGCTGTTGTCCCATTTGAAGGCGAGTTTGCCGGTGTATTTCGGGTAGATAATACAGCCCGGGAGATGAATCTTCATGTTGGCAGGAGTGAAGATGGTATAAACTGGGAACTGGAAGAAGAGCCAATAAAATTTATCTATGAAGATGAAGAGGTTGGGAAGTCCTGGTATAAATATGACCCCAGGGTAGTAAAAATAGAAGATAAATATTATATTGTCTGGTGTAATGGTTACTATGGACCGACCATAGGCCTTGGATATACATATGACTTTAAAGAATTTTACCAACTGGAAAATGCCTTTTTACCCTTTAATAGAAATGGTGTACTTTTTCCGAGAAAGATCAATGGCAAATATTATATGTTAAGTCGTCCCAGTGACAATGGTCATACTCCTTTTGGTGATATTTTTCTCAGTGAAAGTCCTGATTTAATCTATTGGGGTAAACACCGTTATGTAATGGGGACTACTGGGGGCTGGCAGAGCACAAAGATAGGGGCAGGGCCTGTTCCCATAGAGACCAGTGAAGGCTGGTTATTGATTTATCATGGCGTATTAACATCCTGTAATGGTTTTGTATACAGTATAGGTGCAGCCTTACTGGATATTGATGAACCATGGAAGGTAAGATATCGTACAAAACCCTATATCCTTTCACCCCAGACATATTACGAGTGTGTTGGGGACGTGCCTAATGTAGTTTTCCCCTGTGCAACACTCCATGATTCAGCCACAGGACGGATTGCTATTTATTATGGGGGAGCAGATACCGTAGTAGCCCTGGCTTTTGCCCATGTAGATGAACTGGTAGAGTTTACAATAAATAACTCCCTGTAAAAAATTGTTTTACAGCTACATAATTTTTTCTTTTCGTTCAATAGATGTATTAGTATAATATTGTAGACAGGGAGGTATTTTAGTATGTCAGAAACAAATCTTGATTTTCTTATTCGCTTAGAAGATGTAGGTCGCATTTATCGAACCGGAAATCGTTCTGTAGAGGCCTTGAAGGATATAAATCTGAAAATTCCTGCCGGGAAACTGGTAATAATCAAAGGACCTTCAGGTTCAGGTAAAACTACTGTTTTAAATATTATGGGTGGTCTGGATCAGCCTACTACTGGAAAAGTTTATTTTCAGGGAAAAGAAATGAGTAAATATCCTGAGAGGGATTTAACTATTATCAGGAGAAAAAAGATTGGTTTTATTTTTCAGACTTATGGGCTTATTCAGAGTTTTACCGCCTATGAAAATGTTGAATTACCTATGCGTATAAACCATTTTTCCAGTAAAAAAAGACGGGAAAAGGCTTATGAATGTTTGAGATTGGTAGGACTGGAAAAAAGAGCAGACCACCGGATCTTTGAGCTGAGTGGTGGTGAACAACAGAGAGTAGGTATAGCCAGGGCTCTTGTTAATGATCCTGAGCTGATTTTGGCTGATGAACCTACCGGTGAGCTTGATTTTAATACTTCTATGAAGGTAATGAAGTTATTCAAACAGTTATCAGAAGAAGGAGTAACTATTTGCATGGTTACTCATGATCCTGCTGTTATGGAATTTGGAGATATAATTTACGAGATAATTGATGGACGAATTATAAATGAGGAAGTGGTAGAATCATGATTAGGGCAAAAAAAATATTCAGTATCTTTTTATTATTTTTTATTAGTATTCTTATTTTGAATGGTTGTTCTCTCTTTCCAGAGGAGAAGGTTAGTGAAGCGCCTGTTCTTAGAGAGCCGCCAGCACCTAGAATAAATGTAGTAAAAGTGGAGAGAGGCTACATCTCAGAAGAGGTTACAGGTCTGGCACGAGTAGCAGCAAAACATGAAAAATCTTTATATTTTGCTAAAGGTGGACGGGTGAAGGATGTCCTGGTAGAATATGGAGATTGGGTAGAGAAAGGTCAGATTCTGGCCAGATTGGAAGTAGGGGATCTGGAAAACGAGCTGGAACTGGCCAGACTGGATTTAGAGAAAATGGAATTGGAACTGGAGAGAATGAAATTTCTCCATGGTACTGTTGTCAGTGATTATGATTTAAAATTAAAAGAAATAGATTATAAAAAGGCAAAATTAAAAATAGAAAGAATGGAAAGTATTTTGCATTCTTCTACTATCTATGCTCCCTTTGATGGCCGTATTACAGCTTTATCAGTTCGTGAAACTGCAATTGCAGAAGAGTTTGCTGAAGTGATGGTGATTGCTGATCTAAGCCAACTGGAATTACAGATGAATGTTACCCAGAGAAATATAAGCAAAATTGTTCCTGGCTTAAAGGCTAAAGTACAGATAGGGCAGGGAAGATGGTTGCCGGCAGAGGTGACCAGAATTCCATCTCCTACTGCAGAACTTGCCCCTGGACAGCCTGACTTACGGGTACGCCTGGAAATTGCAGATTTCGAAAATATTCTGGCAGAGAGCAATATATCACCAGAACAGATATTAAGGTATAATGCTTTGCTTTCTACTTCTATAATTATCCAGGAAAAAGAAGATGCCTTATTACTCCCTCCATCTGCTATAAGGGAGTATGCCAACAGGACCTTTGTGCTGGTAAAAGAAGGAGATTATCGTCGGGAAGTAGATGTAAAGCTGGGTATCAAGACTGATACTAAAGTAGAGATACTGGCAGGACTGGAAGAAGGACAGGAGATCATTACCAGGTAATATCAGGAGGTGAAGATGTGGCTATTTTTACAGTATTCTGGATGGTCTTTAAACAAATCCTAAAGAATTGGCGACTGGAACTAATTTTACTTGTAGGTTTAATACTAGCAGTGGCAATCTCCTCCTGTATTCCCATCTATACTGATGGGGTGTTGCAGACAGTTATGCTGGAAAAATGGAAGGCCAGNAGTAGCAATAATTATCCTCCGGGATCGATACAGATCAGTGATGAACAATGGTATGATTATNATCCTTTACTGTCTGAGAACCAGTGGCGGGATCAGGAAGAAGCCTTTGAGCAATATCTTCAGTTGGATAGAGTATTACAAAAGTCTGTTCCAGAGGTTTTTGGAACAGAGTTATTACATTTTTCCAAAACAGGAAGAACTGATAGAAAAGCGATTATACCGGTGGATCCTCACGAAGTTCCGGAAAGCAGATATATAGATCTTGCCTTTATAACGGGCCTGGAAGATAAGGTAGAGCTAGTTCAAGGTAGATGGTTCAGTAATGAAATTCCTCTTGAAGGCGAGCCTATCGAAGTGGTAATTGATGAGAATGCCAGTTATGATTTGAATATTAAGTCTGGTAATACTTATCGTTATCCTCTGGAAACAGAGAAATATGAAGAACAAAAATACCTGGACTTAAAAGTAGTAGGGGTTTTTCGGGTAAAAAAGGAGGAATATAACAAGCCAGTCTGGGTAGAAAGACCACCTTTTTCAAGTAGTTTTTTTATGTCTGAAGAAGTATTTGAAAAAATCATGAGAAGAGATGATACCAGGCCTTATAAATATACCTGGTACTGGAATATGGATTACGGACCGGTTCGTTATCATCAATTACCTGAGATGATTGGAAAATTTAGAAGAGTGGAAACGGAGATCAGGAATATTTCCAAAACTATAAGAATTACCCAATCATCCTTGCTCAGCCTGGAACCTTTGATAGAACAGGGAGAAGTGCTGGAAAAGCTACTTCTTATCTTAAGTTTACCTGCCTTAGGAATGATCTTTTATTACATAATACTTACAGCCAATTTAACCATTAAAAGAAGGAGTAATGAGATTGCACTACTTAGGAGTAGAGGTAGCAGCATTTTCCAGATAGTGATAAATTATCTGGTAGAATGGGGTTTTTTAAGTCTAATTGCTTATTTTGTTGGTCCCCAGTTGGGTTTAGTGATAGCCCGTTTAATGGGTGCATCTGCTGGCTTTCTTGATTTTGTTTCCAGAGGACCGTTACCTGTAATAATTCCGCCAGATGCTCATATCTATATTTTTGTTACTATCGCAGCAGTTCTAGGAAGTTGTTTGTTTCTGGTTATTCCAGCTGCAGGAGAGAGTATTGTCTCCTATAAACAAAAGGTTGCCCGGGAAAACAGGAAACCCTTCTGGCAAAGATATTATTTAGATGTACTTTTTTTCTTTTTCAGCATTTATGGTTACAGGGAACTAAGCAAACAGATCAGTAATTTNCAGAGCGGTGCTGCAGCCGGTAATCAGTATATGCTGGATCCCTTGTTGTTTTTGATTCCGGTATTATTTTTAGCAACTGCTGGCCTATTGTCTTTACGGATAGTGCCCTTACTGATACGTATTTTTTCTTTCTTTGTTGAAAAATTACCAGAAGTATCTCTGACTGTAACTCTAAGGCAGTTTTTCAGGAATTCAGGTCAATATTCTCCTTTAATCTTTTTTATCATCATGACTGTCTCACTGGGGATTTATAGTTCTTCCATTGCCCGGACCCTTGAACAAAATTTTATAGATAGTCTAATGTATGAACATGGTGCCGATGTAGTCCTGACAGAGAGATGGCATTTTGATACACCTGTCTACAGTTCTGAAGGTGAGTTGGTGAGTGGTGATAGTCCCGCTGTATATGAGCCACCCTTCCATATCCATAAGGAATTAACTGGTGTTAAGGATGCTGCCCGGGTATTGACCAGAAGAGGAAATATCAGTATAGGCGATAGAAATGTTGCCAATGGAACCCTGATGGCTATTGACCCTATAGATTTTGCCCATGTAAGTTGGTTCAGAGATGATCTGACTGAAGAACATTTCTACTATTATCTAAATCTATTAATAGATTATGAAGATGCTGTGTTGGTAAACCGGGAGTTTTTTGAAAGACATCGGTTAAAATTGGGTGACTGGGTTTCTTATAGAATTGGTTTCAGTACCATCGATTTCTTTGTTGCTGGAGTTATCGATTACTGGCCAACTGTTTATCCAGCGAACTTTCCTTTGTTGGTGGGAAATTTAGATTATGTTCAGGCCCAGTATATTATTGAGCCATATAATGTCTGGCTTGCACTGGAAGATGATGCCTCATTGCAGACAATTGTTGACGAATTAAGAGAAGAAGGTATCTATGTTACCAATGTAAAAGATGTCAGAAACAGGTTGGTTGAAGGCAGAAGAAATCCAGAACGAATGGGTATTTTCGGTATTTTATCCATTAGTTTTGTAGTAGCAGTACTGATTACTGTAATGGGCTTTTTCCTATATAATTTTCTTTCTTTAAGAAAAAGAATGCTGGAGTTTGGAGTTATGAGAGCAATTGGCTTATCCATATCCCAGTTAATATCTATTCTTTCCATGGAACAGTTTTTAACTGTTGGTTTTGGGTTTGGCCTAGGCACTATCTATGGCGTGATTGTTAGCCGGGTATTTTTACCTTTTTTACAGATAAGTCAGAATCTGGAGGGAGTTGTACCTGGTTTTAGAACAGTCATACAGAGAAGTGATATAAGCAGTATATTGATTATCCTTGGTATTTCCCTGATAATTGGCTTATTAATATTAGCTTTTATATTAATCAAGTTAAAGCTCCATGAAGCCATTAAACTGGGAGAGGAGGTATAGCTATTGCCTGCAGATAAAACTGGAGAAGGACTTGGTAGTTTGTTTAAGAGAATATATAATAGTATCTTTAGTCAACAGGAACTTTCTTCTGTAGAAGATGAGTATATTATAGAATGTGAAAACCTGGTCAAAATATATAAGATTGCCGACCTGGAAGTATTCGCCTTACAGGGATTGGAGCTAAAGATTAAAAAGGGAGAGATGGTAGGGATAATCGGGAGTAGTGGTAGTGGTAAATCTACTTTACTGAATATCCTTGGTGGTCTTGATACTCCAACAGGTGGTAGGGTTTATGTTAATGGTTGGAATATAAATAAAATGAGTTATCGTGATAAAATCTTATATAAACGGGACACTATAGGGTTTGTCTGGCAAAATCCCAGTAGGAACCTTGTACCTTATCTTACTGCCCTGGAAAATGTACGTTTACCGATGATTTTAAAGGGGCAGGGAAATGACAAGACCTGGGCAAAGGAGTTATTGGAAGCAGTAGGACTGGCGAACTGGATGAGTCATAAACCTTCAGAAATGTCAGGGGGACAACAACAGAGGGTAGCTATTGCTGTAGCCCTGGCCAATCGCCCGGCAATACTGCTGGCTGATGAGCCAACAGGTGCTCTGGATTCCAGGACAGGAGCTGAAATTTTTCAGGTATTTAAGCGGATATCCCGGGAATATGGTACAACTGTTATTGTTGTTACTCATGACCGCAGTCTGGCTGGCGCCGTTGATAGGGCTATAGAAATTCGGGATGGTAAAATAAGTACTGAAAGTGTCCGTAATATAGATGTTGATTATGATAATATAGAACTTTTTACAGATAATGTAGGGGAAACTCATAGTAAATACGTTGTTGTAGATTCTGCTGGAAGACTGCAGATACCAGAAGATTACTTAAAAGAGTTAGGTATCAAGGATAAAGCTGTATTGGAGTTAGAGGATAATAAGGTTGTTATAAAATCACCATAAAGAAAAGGAAATAATAAAAATCAGCAAAAACCAGCTATAAATAGTAGCTGGTTTTTTAATGTATAAAAAGAAAAACAAGCCATATTATACTGGACTTATAAAAAAACCATATTATAATAAACAATAAATGGGAAAAATGGAATATAAAGAAATTACTACAGGTATTAATAAATGGGAAAGGAGTGATTATGTGGTAATAACATAATAATATAGTTTTTTGCCAGTTATAAAAAATATTAATAGAAATATTAGCAGAGAAGGAGAGGAGAAAAATATGTGTATATGTATAAAAGTGAATAATCTAAAAAA
>JGI24708J26588_10003558_pt1 | contig 11201 bp, 15 predicted proteins | sample BioPla1DNA2_FD_26588 | JGI IMG/M metagenome (IMG submission 26588) | reverse complement strand
TTCTATGCCATGAATTTTTGCATTTTTAAATGCCACTTCCAATGCCTTTGGTGATATATCTACTGCATATACCTGAGATCTTTCAATTAGCTTGGCAAGGCTTACTGATATAGCCCCACTACCTACCCCTATATCCATTAGCCTTATGCTGCTAGGAGAATAATTTTCATTATAAATATCTAAAATCTTCTCCACTAAAATTTCCGTATCTGCTCTAGGAATTAATACGCCTTCTTCCACCCAAAAATCTAAACCCATAAATTCTTGATTATGAACTATGTACTGTACTGGCATATTTTTTAGCCTTTTTTCTACCTTTGTCCAAAATTTTTGACAAATTTCCCGGGAAATCTCCATCTCTGGATATATATGTAGTTTTATTCTTTCTACCTGCAATAAATTAGATAATATTACTTCTGCATCTAATTGTGGAGTATGTATTTTCCCTTCTTGTAATTTTTGTACGGCTTTTTTCAATATGTTTTCAACTGTTTCCATATATTTTATCCTTTCTATAGTACTAAAGTGACTATACAGATCAACAAAGTTAGCCCCTACAATATAGTTTGTTCTTTATTGGTTTATATTTACAATATGTCAGATTATAATATCCAAAGGTATTACCCTATGGTCGCCCTTGACAATACATGGGTATTTAAGACGGCAAAAAGGGAAGGAAAACCCTTCCCCTTTACCATTTGCTGTCTTCTTCATTATTGTCCTCTAATACGGTTTTTAATGCCTCTAAAGCCACCTCAAGCTGTCCATCATCTGGCTCTAATGTTGTCAATTTTTGTAACATTAATCCTGGATAACTTACCATTTTCATTATAGGAGAATTACTCTTTCCTGCTATTTTAATGATTTCATAGGATATCCCCGCTACTACTGGTAGCAGAGCCAGCCTTGTCACTACCCTAATCCATGGATTTGGCCATCCTATCATGGAAAACATGATAATACTTACAAACATTACTATAAATAAAAAATTTGTTCCACATCTTGGGTGAAGAGTAGTATATTTTCTAGCATTTTCTACCGTCAGCTCTTCACCATGTTCATAGCAATAAATACTCTTATGTTCTGCTCCATGATACTGAAATACTCTTTGTATATCTGCCATTTTAGAAATTCCTATAATATATACTAAAAACATAATCATTCTGAGTAATCCCTCTGATAGATTAAGGACAATATTTTTATCTGTATATCTTCTTAAAAAACTTGTTGCAAAGGTAGGTAGTATAAAAAATATTAGAACAGAAACCATAAGGGCAATAAACACTGAAAAATATAAGAAAACATCATTTGCCTTATCCTTAAATATTTTTTCCATAAATCTTCCAAATTTATCTGGTTCCTCATCTTCCCATTCCTCTTCAGCTATTTCTGCTGAATAGGTTAAGGATTTAATCCCTAAAACCATAGAATCAATTAGGGCAACTGCTCCCCTTACAAGAGGGATTTTATCTAGTTTATATTTTGATACAATACCTTCAACCTTCTCTGTTTTTACCTCCAGGCCTTGATCAGGACGTCTAACTACAATGGCCACATCCTTTGGACCTCTCATCATAACACCTTCAATCAGTGCTTGACCTCCTATACTTGTTTGTCTAACTTCTGCCATAATAAGATTCCTTTCTATCTTGAGTATATTTTCCTTGCTATCTTAAATTTATTTACCCAATATTTTTATTAATATTCTTATTAATATATATTATATCAATAAGATGGTCAGGATAATAGCAAATAATTATTTTTTGAATTTTCCTGCAAATTTATGTTTAAATTGTTTTTTATTGCGTATATATATAATATAATAGAATCCGGTAGCTTCCTATCAATCTATTAACAATGAATCGATAGCACCACCTTTTCAAAGTCCCTTTTTTAAAAATAAACATTGTAATGTAAGAAAGTATGGGAAATAAAGTTAAATAGTTTTATGGAAATACCAAGAAGTAAATAAATGAGAGATTAAGTTGCAAGACAGAGAGGCGTTGATGTTTTAAGCATGAATGATAGCAGTCCACCAAAGTCTTTAGAAGATTGGTATAGCTACCTCCGGTTCTATTATCAATGAAAAAGGTACCTTACAGAAATCACCTGAAGGTACCTTTTTTAGATTTGTTATTTATTTTTCTTGTATTTCATAAATGTCTATTATTTTATTTTCTGCATCCCAATAAATGTGCAAACCATAGTCCTCTAAACTTTTTATTGCTATAAAACCTTCTTTTCCCAACTCTGTATCTAATAACTTAGTAGCTTCCTCTGCAGTAATATAGGCTCTACCCTTATTTACCTCTAGTTCCAATTTCCCCTCTTCTATGTCTACTTCCCCAAATTTTGTATAATTCCCGTCCCTATCAATAGTAGCCTTTAGTTTCATATTTGTCATTTCAACATTATCATAACCTGTTGATGTAATAATTAATTCTGTTAAATCCTCCTCAGTAAATACCCTAACAGATGTAGGTAATTTAATATGAGGATTATCTAATTTTGTGGAACTTGATATGGCAGTAATTTTTACATCCCCCATAGGTGCCTTAATAAAGGTCTCGGTGCTGGCCTTTACTTGATCTTTATCAATTATAGTATTGGACTTATAATAACTTCCCTTGATAAATTCCTTGGCCATATCTTTGTATATAGCTATATTTTCTTCATACATCTTTAGAGCTTCTGCAACTTCCTGCTCTGATGGCCTTATTTCAGGCTGAATAAGTTCCTCAGGAAATTTATCCATATTATTGATAATATATCTAATATAGGCATCTAAAAGGTCAATGACCTTGTCAGAATCTAGGGTTAATGTATATGTATTCCCTTCCTTAATCATGCCCAGATCAATACCCAAATCCATATTTTCTATAAAAGTTATCATTTCCTTGATTACATTACTATTAATATCCATAGGATTTGTATTATTTCTTAGTGCTACATATTCTTCCTCTATATTTAACTCTTCTGCTATTCCCATTAATTCTAATATAGGGGTAATGGCTTCTGTATTTATATAAAGATCAGATGATTTCGTATAGAGTTTAATAGTAGGAATGCTCACTTCTCCATCCATATCCTCTACTTTTATTTCCATATAGCTTACAAAGTCCTGTAAATCACCTTTAGTATACATATTTAATTTGTAATTTTGATTTAAGTCTGGAGGAAAGTTTATTGTTATATCTACTTCCGAATCCCCTTCAGTACCCTGCCACTCATAAACCTTCTTCATTTCTTCCCAATATGTAGATTCTGCTGGAGCAAAACCTACCATGGCTAACATTGAAATTATCAAAAAAGTAATAATTAACCCTTTTTTCACTTTTTTCACTTTTTTCACTTTTTTCATCTCCCTATCGTTTTATTATTACTGCCTATTTATTCCACAATTATATCTTATCACTTCCATTATATTCTTTCAATTTATTTATATGTTTTTTAAAAATTTTATAAATAATAATCTTCCTACATCAACATAAAGATCATATGAAAAATCATATCTTCATAAACTTTTAATTTTTCTTTCTTAATCTGGTGAATTCCGTTACTAGAATTCAAACTCTGACTTTTATAATTCTCATAGGACTGATAATATTTGGATTCTATTTTGTAAAGTCTGGACTCTTCTATTTTATCTATATTAATATTTTCTTCTGTCACACCTTTTTCCGGATTGCTATATCTGGTATTTTCCATTACATATTTAAGTACAGCCGCATAATTTTCTATATTAACACTATCCAAGGTTATAGGACTTTTGTCAAATTGAAAATAATATTTTCCCCCCGGTGCCAAAATATCAATTAACTCCTTAGCCTTGTCTATACACTCTTCCTTTGTTGCCGTTTGTAAATAAGTCAAAGGAAAAAAACCTGAAATAATATGTTTCTTCCCTAATTTCTCCTTAACTAATTTTGGATCTCCAAATTCAAAACAAAACCTAGTATTCTCAGGTAATTCATAAAGATGATCTAAATATCTCATCCAATTATTATCACAGCCAATTAACACTGGCTGTCCAGCTTCGGCCAAGGTATGGACCAACTTAGAAAAGGTGGGCCAGTACAACTTTTCAAAATCATTATCCCTTAAATAAGTACCCATATGCAGAGGAATAAAAGTATATCCAAATTTAGATGGTTGTGAGGGGATCCCCCTCTTTATTAGTAGAAAGCTGTACCATCTTTTCCTGTTTTATAAAACCCATATTCTGCTGCATCCATATACATAGCTGGACCTAGGGACATGGATAGTATAAATCCAACACTGGCTATAAAATATATTCCTATAAAGGTCACATAGTTATCCCCTAGTAGTCGCATCAGTACAAATGCTATTATGGAAATGCTACAAGACAAAATATAGGTTTTCTTTGATAAAGTAATCTAGGTCACTTATATCTCTTCCTGTATAATAAAATGCCCTATATTCTCCCTCATAAAAATAAGGGTGAAATCCTGCAATGATATGAAATTCTCTTCCAGTAACAGACCTTCCTATCATTTGTATATTTTTTATTCCCTTACCTTTTCTAATGATTTCTTCTTTATCAATGGAAAAATTCAATGGTTCTTTCCATAAATTGTGTTCATGTTCACCCAGTGCTTCTTCCTTTGTCCAATGGTTATGCTTTTCACCAGCCCTTGAATAAAGGATAACCCTGCCATCAGGATCCACTGCATGGACTGCTTCCTGCATATTATCAAGGATATCCTCCATTAGACTTACTTTAAACTCTAGTTCCTTGTTTTCTTTTATAAGTCGCTGATTCTCTAAATAGAGTTTGTTTGCATCCAAAGATGAATCCTTCAATTAAAATCACCTCTAGGTATAACTTCTCTGCACCACATGACATTTCCTGCATCTGGCTTCATAACTTTCCTTTGCTCCCACCAAAATAATAGGATCATCTTCCTTAGCCGCCCTGCCATTGACCAACCTTTGACTCCTAGTTGCAGGCATCTTACATACCTTGCAAATGGCTGTAAGTTTTGTAACATATTCTGCAATAGCCATCAAATTCGGTATAATACCAAAGGGCTCTCCCCTAAAATCCATATCTAATCCAGAGACAATAACCCTTTTACCCTCTTCCGCTACTCTCTGACAGATTTCTAATATTTCCTCACCAAAAAATTGGCCTTCATCAATAGCCAAAACATCAAAATTCATTTCCCTCACATATTCCCAAATATCCTTAGCACTACCCACCGCAAGACATTCTAATTCTTTACCACTATGGGTGGAAATACTATTATCAGTATATCTATTATCTATATCTGGTTTAAAAACCAAAACTCTCAGATCAGCAATCTTTGCCCTGTTAACCCTTCTAATAAGTTCTTCACTTTTGCCTGCATACATAGGGCCCACAATAACTTCTATACTACCTCTTTTTGAGTATTCAACCACCTCTACCATTTTCTCAGCTCCTAATTTTGTAAAATAGAACTTTATTAAAATTTCATATAAAAAATCAAGGTTAGAATGGATTTTCTAACCTTGATTTCTTATCTCTATTTTGAAAAATTACATGCCAAATTTTTTCTTGAATCTTTCTACACGTCCACCTTTTTCTACTGATTTTTGTTTGCCTGAGTAGAAAGGATGACATTCTGAACAAATCTCAACTCTGATTTCATCTTTGGTTGATTTTGTTTTGAAGTTATTACCACATGCACAGAAAACTTCTACTTCCTGATAATTTGGATGGATATCCTTTTTCATGAAATTCACCTCTTTCCATAAAACTTCTGATGAAATAGTTATAATACCATTATAATTAAGTAGGCTCTAACCAAGTTCATTTTTTATAGTAATTTAACTACTACATTATAGCATATAACCATTCTAGTGACAAGAACAATCTGGTTAAATATTTTTCCTAATTAAATCCACAAAATCAGAGTTTTTCCTAGTTTCGATCAAGGAATTAATAATCTTTTCCGTAACATCTTGTACAGAATTATTACTCATAGCTCTTCTAATATTCCAAATAGATTCCANCTCTANCTGACTTAGTAGCAATTCTTCTTTTCTAGTTCCAGATTTATTGATATCTACAGCTGGGAAAATTCTTTTTTCTGATAACTTTCTATCTAGATGTAACTCCATATTTCCAGTACCTTTAAATTCTTCAAAAATAACATCGTCCATTCTACTACCTGTTTCAATTAATGCAGTAGCAATAATAGTCAGACTGCCTGCCTCTTCTAAATTCCTAGCAGCACCAAAAAACCTTTTGGGCTTATGTAATGCACCAGGATCTAATCCACCTGATAAGGTTCTGCCTGTAGGAGGAATAGTAAGATTATATGCCCTCGCTAATCGAGTGATACTATCCAGTAAAATCAAAACATCTTTCCCATGTTCCACTAATCTCTGTGCCCGACTTAGTACCATCTCTGCCACTTTAATATGATGACTAGGGAGTTGATCAAAGGTAGAATATACTACCTCTCCTTTAATAGATCTTTGCATATCAGTTACTTCTTCAGGACGTTCATCAATTAATAGAACTATAATTTCAATTTCGGGATAATTTATAGATACGCTGTTAGCAATTTTTTGTAGTAGGACGGTTTTCCCAGCCTTTGGCGGGGCAACTATCATACCTCTTTGTCCCCTACCAATAGGAGCTATCAAATCGATTAATCTTGTAGATAACTCTTTTGCATCATTTTCTAAGTTAATTCTTTCCTTGGGATAAATGGGGGTAAGATCCTCGAAATTTGGTCTTTGAGTAGCAGATTCTGGATTTAATCCATTGATCTTTTTCACATATAGAAGGGCTTTAAACTTCTCTCCACTCTTGGGTGGTCTGGTTATACCTGTAATTTTGTCTCCTCTTCGCATGTTAAATCGTCTGATCTGGGAAGGTGATATATAAATATCATTATCGCTTGAGATATAATTTTCCCTCCGTAAAAATCCATAGCCATCTTGATGTATCTCCAATATACCTTCTGCCAAATTCACTGCCTCTCCCTCTGGTAATTCATCTGAAAGATGTTGAGGCAACCCTTTGATAAAGGAACTTTCATTACTATTACTTTTCTCTGTTCCCTCCCCAAGTTTTTCTCTTTCTTCTAAAATTAATTCTATTAGTTCCGCCTTTTTATGTCGTCCTATATTTTTAATACCTAAGTCACGGGCCTTTACTCTAAGATCCGTTAACTTCATATCTTCTAATTCACAACCGTTCAACACAGCACCTCCTGCTAAATTACGTAAATCTTTGGTATATAAGATAAATTATGTTCATTAGATATAGTATTTGTCATCCTCCCATTTATAAGGATTTAAGTCTATATATTCCCATATATTTTGATACTCCTTTTCATTTCTGATTATATGATCATAGAATGACTTTTGCCATATTTTCTTATCAAAAGGTGAATATATTCCTTTCTTTACACCATCAATATATAATTTTGTCGTCAAAGATTTAAACCTTTGTATATATTCAGATATTGTAGGGAACGACCCCTGTGTCGTTCCAGAGTCATGTTGTATTACCATAATTGCATGTAGATGATTTGGCATAATAACAAACTTATCAATTTGAATTCCAGGATAAACTTTAGCTATCTCACTAAATTTATTATAAACCATCATACCGGCATGATTTAATATCATTTCTCTATTTTCTATTTTCCCAAATAAACATAGCCTATTTTGACTACAGATTGTAATAAAATATGCACCATTTTGACTGTAATCATAATTTTTCAATCGCTGTTGTTTTCGTTCTGGTAATTTCAAAATACCACCACCCTATAATGGAACGACACGGGGGTCGTTCCCTACATGTTGCACATTATACTACATATACGTAACAAACAATGATTTTAATATAAGTATACTATTTAATTATAAATTCTTAAAAAACTAGAATCCCATTCATACACTGTTTACAGCAATTAGATCCTAATTACACTAAGCAATGCACAAAATATATTTGTTTAAAGTTTCTAAAACCCATGATTTTATAACATATATTNCACCCATCACTATTATGACACGTTCCCCTGTTGTNGCAACTACAAGATTTCTATATGAATTATATTCTTCCCTTTCTATCCTTGAATCCTTTAATATCTCTTTCACGAATGCTAAGAGACTCCTTCAATTCTTTTTTATTTTCCTCATCNGTAGGCTCAAATAGCCTAAACTCTTCATCATTCCAATTTGTTAATTAAATAAATGAAATGATTAAAATCATCTAAATTGTTTTCTATAACCTTTTGCAAAATATCTAGATTGAGTTTTTGATAGTTATGAACAGCGATATTCCTAAATCCAATCATATTTTTCAACTTTTCAAATGTATCACTGTCAATTATCTTATTATGAGCAAGGACTTCAAATGCATCTCTGCTATTTTTAGGTATTCCAAGCTTCCTTATAGATACAATATACATAGCAATATCAATAGTAGCCTCGACCGCCCTTTGAATATTTAAAACAATAGAATCCTGCTTTGTATAATCCTTTAAGTTATCTGGATTACCTTCATAAACTTCATTAATTCGCATTAAACATCTTTCTATAATCTCCATTTTATTATACAAAACATCCTTAACCATAGATACTACCATCCCTTTCAATTGTATTTAATATACATTTTCTTTCCTCATTTAATTTTGCGTAATCTTTAAATGCCCTAATATTGTAATTTGCCATTAAAACTGCATCTTCACAATACAACTCTTCCCTATTCCCCACAATCTGGGCAGCAAATACAGTATCTATATCCTTGATATTTACTATTTGAATATCCCTTTTAACCTGGAAAGAAAGCCTATTGGCAATGATAAAAAGATCATATGGGCTAACCTCTTTTTCTACATATACAGCTATGTCTATATCACTATCAACTCTTCCCTCACCTTTGGCAAAGGACCCAAAAAGATAAATAAACTTAGGGTGCAAATTATCTTTTAGGTACGATACTATTATGTTTTTCTCTATTTCTGATAGGTACATCTATACCACCTCTTTTGAAGATTCAACTTCGTATTTATTTGCTACTAAGCCTAAAACAATAAAATTCCTAACAACCAATACTTCTATGGCTTTCATCTATAATTATTAAGCCAAAGTGTCCATTAGTAAAGAGTCTCTGTCCATCATCATTCTTCACTAAATCTATGGCATTCATCATAGTTGGATAGGTGTCATCCTTTTCACTCCTGATAAAATCAATATAAAGACCCCTCCGCCTACCACTTATATATTTATATTTTATCATTTATACTTGTAATGCTCAAGGCTTTGCCATAGCTGGTTAAATAAAAAACTGTACAAAAGGTTTCACCCTCCAGTACAGTCTCTTTTCATCCATTTGAATAAAGCCGATTTACATTATTCTCATTTTATAAAGCCCCTTGCCAATCTTTATTAAGGCAGTTTTTTTATATCCTCTATATCCAGATTTTCTAATATATCCTTTATATTTTTCCCCTTAATAATGATATCTGGTGCAATTTCATATAAGGGTAATATGACAAAGGACCTTTCAGTCATCCTAGGATGGGGTATGGTCAATTTTTCCTCATCTGAANTNTAGTTTTCATATAATAATATATCAATATCAATAGTTCTAGGACCCCATCTAATAATTCTTTNCCTTTTAAGGGTTTGTTCAATTTCATTACAATATTTCAACANNTCATAAGGGTCTAATCCTGTATCAATCTCAATAACTATATTGAAAAAAATATCTTGGTCTACATATCCCACTGGAGGTGTTTCATANTAGGATGAAACTCTCTTTATGCAAATCTTCTCATGTTTTCTTAGAAGTATTACAGCATCATCAATATATTGCTTTTTGTCTCCCATATTACTACCCAATCCAAGGTATGCCTTAGCCATTGTTTTTTCTCCTTATTTCCACACCAAAATAATCGTAGATACCATTTACAGGTGCTTCAGGTTTTCTTATCCTTATGACAATTTCTTTGACTACTTGAAAATCCTTTAACACTTTATTGGCAATATTTTCTGCTAATGATTCTATTAGCTTAAATTGTTGATTTTCAACGATTTCCCTGGCAATATTATAAACTTCTGCATAATTTACAGTATTTTCAACATCATCACTATCTCCTGCTATCTTTAGATCCAAATATAAATCTATGTCTACAAAAAATTTTTGTCCTAGTACATTTTCCTCTGGTAGTACCCCATGGTATCCATAAAAACTTAAATTTTTTAAAATTATTTTATCCATATTCCTATAACCTCACTATAGCATCTGCTACTCTTATAGTCCTAACATTTTCTTTCACATCATGAACTCTAATAATTTCTACACCCTGAACAACACCTAGTACTGATGTGGCTAAGGTACCCTCTACCCTCTCTTTTGGAGGTAAATCTAAAATCTTGCCAATCATAGACTTGCGTGAAGTCCCTAGGAGAATTGGGTAACCTAGGTCATTTAATTCCCCAAGACGGGACATAACATGGATATTTTGTTCTACATCTTTACCAAAGCATATCCCAGGGTCCAAGATAATATTGTACTTTTTTACACCAGCCTCCAGAGCAATGGAAATAGATTTCTTAAAAAAGTCTTTCATAGCTTCTATAATATCTTTATCATATTCAGTGCCTATCTGATTGTGCATTATGACCACTGGTACATCATATTTGGAAACGACTGCTGCCATATTAGGGTCTTTTTGTAGCCCCCATATATCATTGACTATGGAGGCTCCTGCCTCTATAGCTCTCTGGGCCACTATTGCCTTATATGTATCTATGGATATAGGTGTATTGATTTCTTCTACTAATCTTTTAATAATTGGTACTACCCTATTTATTTCCTCTTCAACAGTTACTTCCTGAAACCCGGGTCTAGTGGATTCTCCTCCTATATCTATAATATCTGCACCTTCCTCTATCATTTCCTTTGCATGTATTATAGCTTTTTCTATATTTGAAAAATCTCCACCATCAGAGAAAGAATCTGGAGTCACATTTAAAATACCCATAACATAAGTTCTGTTTCCCAATTTCAAAATATTTTTACCACATTTCAAGTCTACTCTTCTTCTTTGTTGGCATCCTATATTTTTCACGTCTTTTCCCCCTAACTAGCTACCAAATTCAATTAACGACATAGCTTCTGCCCTTGCCTTAGCATCTGTTTGAAACACTCCTCTGACAACAGAAGTAAT
>JGI24708J26588_10003553_pt1 | contig 11221 bp, 7 predicted proteins | sample BioPla1DNA2_FD_26588 | JGI IMG/M metagenome (IMG submission 26588) | reverse complement strand
CGACCAGGTGATCTCGACACCATCGGTCATCTCAACCCCGAACTGGTCGAGGGCGGTTGCTGTGAACACCTCTGTCCCATCGATCCCGATGGTCGCTCCGGGCGGTGTGATCTCGATGTTCGTGAGGACCGGATCCTCGGCGCTGACCGTGACGGTTGCTGTTGCCGTGATGTCGCCCGACTCTGCTGTGATGGTCGTCGTACCTGCGGCCAGTGCTGTGAAGAGACCCGTCTGGTCGATGGTCCCGACAGCCGCATCACTGCTCGACCAGGTGATCTCGACGCCATCGGTCATCTCAACCCCGAACTGGTCGAGGGCGGTCGCTGTGAACTTCTCTGTCCCATCGATCCCGATGGTCGCTCCGGACGGTGTGATCTCGATGCTCTTCAGAATCGGTGCGGTTACCCCTGAAGGGTCATAGACGAAGACATAGAGGTTTGAATCATCACCCCGGCCCCTCTGCCAGGTGATGGTGTTAGCGCTGACAACGGGGTAGAGCTGTTCATCATCATTGGTAGCAGGCACAAATACGGACATCTCCTTCCTGCGAGAGATATCGTACATGTAGATGCTCCGCGGTCCATCGCGCGTATCCTCCCAGGCGATGATGCTCTCGCTGATCGCTGGAGAGACCTGACCGGAGGGATCAGAGGTTATCCTTTGCACTCCCCGGGATGGATCTCTGAGATCGGTCATGTAGATATTGGCACCCTCGTTTCGGTAGTCCTCCCAGGCGATCATACTCCCGTGGAGCGAGGGCCAGGACTGGATTGCGTTGTTTTGGGAGACATACCCAATCGTGCCGGTCCCGATCTCGTAGAACTTGACGCTTTCTTCCCCGCTCTCCACCCAGGCGACATACCCGTCTGAGAGTGCAGGCCTGAACTCGGTGGTATCTGCCCAGGGAATCGTTGTCTTTGCATCGCAGTCGATGGTGGTCTTCATGTCTTTGGTGATGTCGTAGAGAACGATCTCTGTCTTGCCGTTGTCATCATGGTACCAGGCAGCGTAGTTCCCGTGGACGATGGGCATCCAGTTGTCGCCTGAGCCTCCTGTGAGTGGGACGGACTCCTTTGTAGATCGCCTATAGAGGTAGATATCCCAATCTCCACTCCGATCATCCTGCCAGACGATGTAGTCACCTGAGATGGATGGCTTCTCCTGCGAAGCAGAGTGATCTGTTATCTGCTCACCGACGTAGGAGGGGTTCAACGTACTCAGGCCAGGGTCTGCCCTGAATTTGCTAACCTCTCCGAGGTAGATATCCTTGTTCCCGTTCCTACCATCTTCCCAGACGATTATGTCACCATCGATATCGGGTCGCTCCTGCGCTTTATCGAAGCGACAGTAGAGATCTTCTCCCGGCGCAGTCTCTACCGCCATGGCTGACGGTATCAACAACCCGATGATGACGACAGCGCACAAAAGTGCTAGATGTCTCATTTCTCTCATTTTCCCCCCTTTACGTGATCTCTGCACTCCACCCCAGAGCCGTTGTACATACCTCGCGGTAGTTCGATCAAGCTCACCAGGGCAGGTGCTCAACAGAACACCCGATAGACGGAGTGCGGATTTTGATGTAAGTCCCGGCCTTGGGTTAGCCGGTGATGGGGGAATAGTTGTATAAATATATATCCTTTACGGTGATTTATTCTAAAATTTTTATAATACATTCTGGAATACCTCCCACACCCATCGGGGCTGTGGGTGATCGTAGCACCCCCCCCTGCCGCCAGGAGATCACAGAAAAATAAACGCATTTTCAGCGTTTTACGAAGAAATTAGAGGTTTCAGGGGAGCCCGATATCGCCATATTGGTGGGAGGGGACTGTTCTTGCCGGCGCATCGCCCCGGCTCAGACCGTTGTCCGGTGGCTGTCATGCACAAAACCAGGGAGATCCCCGGACCGCGATCGCCGTCCCCCGCCCACACATACGGCCGGGAGGGGTGGGCCGGCACGGGGCCAATGGTAACACGTCATGGAGAGCTGTGCGGGCGACTCCACTGCTCTTGGCAGGGCCAAAGATCTACTTCACCGACTCTTTGACCTTATCGACGACGTCCTGAAAAAAGCCTTTGCCCCTCTTTGCGCCCTTTCCCGGGGGACTGCTCCCTTCGATGTCGAGCAAGCGCCCGTAGAGCTCGCGCTCCTCATCCGTCAGGCGCGTGGGCACGGCGATGCGCACCCGCACAAGCATATCCCCGGGCCTCGTCTGCCACCGCACCCCCTCGCCCGGTATCTTCAGCCCGGTGTTATGCTGCACGCCCGCCGGGATATCCAGGGTGATCGTCCGCCCATCGATCGTCTGAACCTCGACCTGGGAGCCCAGGACCGCCTGGGCCGGGGTGATATCGATGCCCGTCTCCAGGTTATCGCCCCGCCGGGTGAACGCCTTGTGGGGCGCAACACTGATCTCGATGTAGAGATCGCCGCTCGGCGCCCCGTACTCCCCGGCATCGCCGTACCCCTCCATCCGGAGGCGCATGCCCGTATCCACGCCCGGCGGGATCTTGACCTTCACGGTCTGCCGGGCACGCTGGTGCCCGCTGCCACCGCAGGCCTTGCACCGGGACTCAGGGATCCTCCCCCGCCCGCCACAGGCGGTGCAGGTGCTCATCCTGACAAAACTCCCAAAGATGGACTGGCTCATCTGCCGCACCTGACCGCTGCCGCCGCAGGTCGGGCAGGTCGTGAACTTCCCTGTCTCGCTCCCCGATCCATCACACGCAGGACAGGGCTCGATATGATCGAGGGGGACCTCTTTCTCGGTCCCAAAGACCGCCTCTTCAAGCGTCACCCGTATCTTCAGCAGGAGGTCAGCCCCGGGGCGCGGGCCAGCACGTTGCCTGGCCCCGCCGCCGAAGAACGTCTCGAAGATATCCCCGAACCCTGAGAAGTCGGCGCTGAATCCGCCGGAGAACCCGCCCCCACCGGCATATGAGCCTTTGGATGCGTTGCTGTAGGCGGTATGCCCCATCCGGTCATACTGAGCACGTTTCTGGGGGTCGGAGAGGGTGCTGTAGGCCTCGTTGATCCTCTTAAACCTCTCCTCTGCCCCGGGCTCCTTGCAGACGTCCGGATGATATTTTCGTGCCAGGTTCCGGTAGGCTTTCTTGATCTCCTTATCATCGGCATCCCGCGAGATACCGAGGGTATCATAGTAGCTATCCGGACCCATCACCCTCACTCTTCTTTGACTTCGTAATCAGCATCAACGACGGTATCATCATCCTTCTTCGAGGCCCCTTCCGCCGCCTGCTGCTGGGCGGCGGCCTGAGCCTGCTGGTACATCTTTGTCGTGACTGCATATACCGCTTCGGTCAGGGCATCCATCTTCTGCTTGATCGCCTCGAGGTCATCACCCTCGAGCGCTTTTTTGAGATCGGTGATCCCTTCCTCGATCTTCTGCCGCTCTGTGGCATCGATCATATCTTTCGCATCTTTCAGGGCCCGTTCTGCAGTGAAGACGGCTGTATCGGCGGTGTTACGGAGATCGATCTCCTCGCGCTTCTTCTTATCCTCTTCCTCGAATTTCTTCGCTTCGTCCATCATCCGTTCAATCTCGGCCTCCGAGGGGCGGGAGTCCTGCGGTTTGATCGTGATCGACTGCTCATTCCCGGTCCCGAGATCCTTTGCCGAGACGTGGACGATACCATTTGCATCGATATCGAACGTGACCTCGATCTGCGGGATACCCCGAGGTGCGGGCGGAATTCCGGTGAGCTGGAACCTGCCCAGGGTGAAGTTGTCCTTTGCAAGGGCCCGCTCCCCCTGCATCACGTGGATCTCGACCGACGTCTGACCATCGGCTGCGGTCGAGAAGATCTGGCTCTTCCTCGTGGGGATGGTGGTGTTGCGCTCGATGAGCTTCGTTGCGATACCCCCGAGGGTCTCGATGCCGAGCGAGAGCGGGGTCACATCCAGGAGCAGGACGTCCTTGGTCTCGCCCGTGAGCACGCCACCCTGGATGGCTGCACCGAGAGCGACACACTCGTCGGGGTTGATACCTTTATCCGGCTCCTTCTTGAGGACCTTCTTTATGGTCTCCTGGACGAGCGGCACCCGGGTCGAACCTCCGACGAGGAGGATGTGGTCGATATCGTCAGCACCCAGTTTGGCATCGGAGAGCGCCTGCTTCACCGGGCCGAGGGTCGATTCGACCAGATCGGTGATGAGGTGTTCAAGCTTTGCGCGGGTGAGATCGACGTCCAGGAACTTAGGACCGCTCTCGGTTGTGGTGATGTAGGGAAGGTTGATGTTGGTCTTCTGGACGGTGGAGAGCTCAATCTTTGCAGTCTCGGCCGCGTCTCGCAGCCGCTGCATGGCGACCGGATCGTTTCTGAGGTCTATGCCCTCCTGCTTCCTGAACTCATCGACCAGGTAGTCGACGACCAGTTTATCGAAGTCGTCGCCACCGAGGCGGTTGTTCCCGGCGGTCGATCTGACTTCAAAGACGCCGTCGCCGAGCTGGAGGATGGAGACATCGAATGTACCGCCTCCGAGGTCGTAGACGAGCACCGTCGCCTCGCCCTCCTTATCGATACCGTAGGACAGAGCGCTTGCGGTCGGCTCATTGATGATCCGGAGGACCTCAAGGCCCGCGATGGTCCCGGCATCCTTCGTCGCCTGACGTTGGGCGTCGTTGAAATAGGCGGGCACCGTCACGACGGCCTTTGTGATCTTCTCGCCCAGGTACTCCTCTGCGTCCAGCTTCAGTTTCTGGAGGATCATCGCAGAGATCTCCTGTGGCGTGTAGCTCTTATCTCCGATGACGGTTTTGTCATCTGTGCCCATCTTACGTTTGATCGACTGGACGGTGCGGTTCGGGTTCGTGATCGCCTGCCGCTTTGCGACGTTGCCGACCAGACGCTCGCCGTCCTTGGTGAACGCCACGACCGACGGGGTAGTCCTCCCGCCCTCGGCGTTGGCGATGATCACCGGCTGCCCGCCTTCCATGATCGCCATGCATGAGTTGGTTGTTCCAAGATCAATGCCAAGAACTTTCTCTGAAACCATATCTACTCCTCTAATCCTTTAGATACCACGACTTTTGCGCATCTGATGACCTTATCCTGCATGCAGTACCCGCAGATGACCTCATCGATCACGATACCTTCCTCTGCATCAGAAGGAACGTAGGCGACCGCCTCCTGCCGCTCCGGGTCGAAGGGGAGATCCCGGCATATCATGGGTTTAATGCCATGCCGATCGAGGATGGTCATGAAGAGTTTTTTGATCTGCTCCATCCCCTCCCGGAGGCCTGCACCATCTGCCTTCTCTGCCCGCTCGAAGTTATCCACGACCTCGAGCAACTCCACAGCAAAGTCTTCGATGGCAAAGGTTGTGCGGGCCTCGATCTCCCGGGCCATCCGTTTGCGGTAGTTGTCGAAATCTGCTGCAAGACGCAGATACCGGCTGTTCAGGTCGTCATAGGCCTTCTGCAGATCTTCAAGCGTTGGAGATGCTGCATCCGTCTCTTCTGCGAGATCCTGTTGCCTCTCGGTTGGTTCGGATGTTTCCTCCTTCATATGTCTAACCCGCTTGAGAATGATATAATGTACTTGTTTGATTATTCATTGTAATGTAGTTCTATATAGCATTGATGATTGCTGCAGACATTCGAACCCTCCAGGGAGCCACTTCGCCGATCGGGGACCCAGTCGGCAGTATTCTCCCCTGGTGCGCAGATCTGCGGACGGTGCACGCGATCGTTCTCGCTCCCTGGGGAGGGTGGAAGGTAGCCAGCTGTGCTGACAACGCCACATATATCTCTCCATCCTGCTCACGAGTGACCATGAGATGGGCACTGCTCTCTGTCTGGGATAAAACCGGCATCGTTGATCTTGCAAGAGTGCTCGTAGAGCACAATTACCGGCTCCTGAGCTCCGGCGGCACCGGGGCTGCACTTCAGCAGGCGGGGATCTCGTATACGGACGTCTCTACCTACACCGGGTTTCCTGAGATGATGCACGGCCGGGTAAAGACCCTCCACCCGAAGGTGCACGGGGGTATCCTTGGCCGTCGCGGCGTCGACGACGCCGTTATGCAGGAGTACGGCATCGACCCGATCGACCTTGTTGTGGTGAACCTCTACCCCTTCGAGGCCATGAGCGATGCCGGGCTCTCGCTCGATGAGATCATCGAGTACATCGATATCGGCGGCCCGGCGATGGTGCGGGCGGCGGCGAAGAACCATACGTACGTGGCGGTTGTGGTGGACCCCGGCGACTATCGTATGGCTGCAGACGCTGTCCGGAGGGGAGGGTTTACGGCTGACGAGCGATTGAGTCTTGCTTCGAAGGCGTTTGCCAGGACAGCGGCCTACGATGGAGCGATCGCAAACTACCTCACCGGTATCGACCGGGCGTTCCCTGAAGTTCTCACCGTCCAGTTCGGGAATGGGCGGGCGCTCCGGTATGGTGAGAATCCGCACCAATCCGCAGCGGTTTATGGAGAGGCTGGTATCGCCTCGGCAGAACCGATCCAGGGCAAACCGATGTCCTACAACAACTACCTCGACCTCGATGCTGCTGTCGGGCTGATCCGGGAGTTTGAGGAGTGCGCTGCAGTCATCGTCAAGCACACCAACCCCTGCGGCGTTGCGACGGGCGAGGATCTCCTTGCGACCTACATCGCCGCCCGGGAGGTCGACCCGGTCTCAGCCTACGGGTCGATCGTCGCCATGAACCGCGAGGTCACCGGGGATGTCGCACGAGAGATCACAAAGACGTTCGTCGAGGTCGTGATCGCTCCCTCCTACGCTCCGGAGGCGCTCGAGATCATGCGGGTGAAGGAGAATATGCGGGTGCTCAGGCTGCCGGACGCGGTGGTCCAGGACGAGATCCGGAGTATCGACGGTGGCGTCCTGGTCCAGCGGGCTGCACCCTACCAGGAGGAGTGGAGGGTCGTGAGCGAGCGGGAGCCAGATGCCCGGGAGATGCGGGCGATGGACCTCGCCCTGAAGGTCTGCCGGCACACGAAGAGTAACGCCATCGTGTTTGCGGACGAAAAAGCGGTCCTCGGGATCGGCGCCGGGCAGATGAACCGGGTCGAGTCTGCAGAGATCGCGGTGAAGAAGGCCAGGAAGCCCCTTGCTGGCTCGGCGGTCGCCTCAGACGCTTTCTTGCCGTTCCCTGACACCCTGGAGATCGCGGNAGCGGCGGGGGCGACGGCGCTCGTCCAGCCGGGCGGCTCGATCAGGGATCAGGAGGTCATCGATGCGGCAAACCGGCTCAATGTAGCGATGATCTTTACAGGCGTGCGCCACTTCCGGCACTGACCACATCCCCCCTCTTTCCAGGCGATCTCTCTGCGGCCAGGTGTGGCCGGGGCAGGAAGGCTTCGTCTCCAGGGCTGGGGCGGGCTCTTTGTCGGTGAGTGGAAGTGGGATACCCATCTGGTGGGGGCCACCGTCAAAGGGAATCTTTTTATCTTGCATCCTGGCAATGCTAGACCATGTCCAATGGTGGGACGGATACATACAGCTACAAGGGATGGCTGGTGTCAGACAGCTTCCTGAAACGGGCACTCGCAGTATTTGGCTATAACCTCGTCGCGGGTCTGATAATCTGGATAGGCTTATTCATCATCTTCATGCTTTTTGCAGTGATGGCTGCACTTGTGTTCGGAGCGGCCTCTGTGTACTAGTGCTCGTTGTCAATCGTATATTCAAGAGATCCTCAGGGGCGCTTTTACCCCTCTTCGCACCCTTTCCTGTCATATTGAAACCAGACAGGGGAGGGGGAGATCTCGCAAAACCAGGTTATTCCCGCCATTATGCGTGATTGTTGGCGTTCCATCTCACACGTCAAGATCTTTTGAAGATATGGTGACATGATGCACTAGTGTAGCGACTCCGGAGATTCTGCCCGTCCCCCTGGCAGCGGGTCATCGAAACTCTCTACCCGGGCGGGGTCGCTCCCGCCTTCGCCCGCGCCGTGAAGGCAGAAGGCTCTACCTTCAGGCACTTCTGTCTGTCCAGGGGGGAGAGAGACCTCGATCCTCGAAGCCTGCGCTCAAACGAGAATGGCCACATGAGACCGCATCAGGGACTCAATCATGCATCCCCCGACTGACGGCCTTATGAACAGGTGGTGCATACAACCTCGTGTGAAGATGCCATATGGTGCTTGAGGAGATACTCACTATCTACGATCCGATCGACACCCCGAAAATTGCGCGTGCCTTCAAGGAGGCGGGCATGCCGGCCCGCGTCACGCAGACGGTCACGTTAAAGAGACTGGTTTCTGCAAAAGGAGCGATCAAGGATATTAAGACACTGCTGAGAGAGGAGATTGCGCGGCTCAGGAAGCTCGCTGAGGAGTTCCGTGGTGAGGGTGATACCGAAGAAGACGAGCCCCTTGAGTTGTATGACCCCTACCTCGATGTGACAGAGCGCATCGCCAAGACCATCGCTGAATTCATGGAGAGATTCCCACCCGGGGATGTTATCCCAAAGGCAAGCATCGAAGAGTGGATGAATCCATCCGGCAGGCCTGCTTCGGGGGCTCCACCACCAGGCGACAAGAGCGCCACGTTCTACAAGTTCATGGCACTCGCCACCCTGGGCGAGAACGGCCTGATCGAGGTCGGGGATGAAGGAATGGTCGTGAAACAATACGTGGACCCTGAGGATGTCGTCCTCACCCTTCCTGGTGGCCTCACCGAGGATGTGGCTCCCGATGTCTTTGCCGAGCACGGGATCCAGGCAGAGGTGACCATCGTCGCGGTGCCTGAGTGCCGGCTGGAGTTTGGTCCCCGCGTTATTCTTGGAGCAGATCTTGACAAAGTCGATGAAATTGCCGATGCCCTGGACATCGACGAGGATGCGTACATATCGTTTCGGGAGGGCATCTCCCTGAAACAGATCGTCGTTGCGAGAACCATGGAGATCCTCGAGGAGGGCGGGACGCTGACTCCGCCGGAGGTTGCGGAGGCGCTCGAGAGCAGCGCTGTGGGGAGTACCAAGGAAGGATGGTCGATCGCGTTGGATCTCACCCCTGGGTTTGTGAACGGGCTCCTCAACGATCTCAGAAAGATCGGCCTGGTGCGCAAGAAGGGTGCCGGATTCCGCGTGATCTAGCAGGCCAATCTCCCTATGAGAGCATCCCCGGTCGGGATACTGAGGGGGCTTTGGCGCCACCCGGACCGCATGTTGGTAGCGCTGGCTCCCTCTCCTCTCACCAGATAGATCGCTGCTCCAGGGTCAGGTGCCAGCCCCCGGGGCGAATTCGGGGAGGGATATCTTGATTGAACGCCGGTCAATCGGAACAAGGGCTTAGGGTGTGTTCGATCCAGGCTGATCTGCGGAGTGAGTGCCAGCCTCCCCGGGTGCTCCCAAACGGTTATGTGCGCTACCGCCCCTTCACGCCTAAAGGTGGTTGCTCATGGACTACGGTGCGATCGTATCTGGGGCATTTGGGTACACAAAAGAGACCCTCTGGGGCAGGTGGGGGCGGTGGATCATCCTGGTTATCCTCTCGCTCATTCAGATCTTTACCTTGTTTCTGGTTCCGCTCTACAACGGCTATATCGTGCGGGTGCTCTCCGGTCGGAGGCCTGCCCCCGATGTCGAGGGATGGGGCAGGCTCTTTGTCGACGGGTGGAAGTGGAACATCATCAACCTGATCTATGCGATCCCGACGATCCTGGTCCTGATCTACTTTGGGGGGCTTGCGGCCCTCTCGGCCATCGGGGCGCAGGGGGCGACCGATTCTGCGGCCTGGATCCCGGTGCTCGCCGCCGCTCTCCTCGGGCTCCTGCTTGCAGGGCTCGTCGCAGTCCTGATATCGTTCGTCTCGCTCTTTGCGGTCGTGCGGTTCGCCCAAACCGGGAAGTTCGTTGAGGCGTTCAGGCTCGGCACGATCTTTGCCCAGATCGGGAGGATCGGGTGGGGAGCTTGGATCCTTGCGGTCATCATCCTCATCGTGATCGGTCTGGTCTACAGCTTCGTGGTCGGCTTCCTCGCAAACATCCCGATCCTGGGCTGGATCATCAGCCTCTTTCTCGGGGTGGCGTACGGTGTCTTCCACGCCCGCTATCTGGCCGAGGTCTATGAGAGTGGTGGGGAGCTGGGGTAGATCATCCCAAACGATCTCAAAGGTGATACATTCGCCCGTTGCCTCTTCCCACCCGACTTGACCACACCAGGGCGATGGCGATCGCCCTTATCCCTGCGAAAGGTGGTAACCCTCACGGGGCATCGGACCACCGGGGCGTTGTGCCCAGGGTGGATGGGGCCGCACTTCTCCGCCGCTGGCACGTAGTTGGGCGGAATCCCACCGGTATGCCTGCCCTGTAGCAACTGAGCCCCGGGGCATTGGGCGAATCGTCAACCAGATACACCTCCATTCCATCGCCTTCTGCGGACCTCCCGCGCGGGAGTGGATCTTGGCCCTCCCCTGGCGACAAGGCCTGTTGAAGACCGCCTCTTTTGGTCAAAGTGGCCCATCTGGGACACTGGGTTTGCGAACCTATAAATACCCAATTCATAGAGTTTGATTAACCTCGGGGTGAGTAGTAAATGAATTACGGTTCTATACTCGGCAATTCTTTTGCCTATACCAAAGATGGCCTGTTGGGCAACTGGGGGAAATGGCTCCTGCTCTTCGTCAGCATGGTCATCTTTCCCCTCTGGTGGGGATATCAATGGAAGATCTACAGAGGCGAGTCCCGAATGCCTCCGCTTGATGATTGGGTTGGTATGTTCATCAACGGCATCAAGCTCTTCGTCGTAAGCATCATCTACTTCCTCATACCAACGATCGTCTTCATGGTCGCCGGCGGTGCGGGCATCATGATGGGGGGAGCGGCAGATAGTCTGGGCGCTGGAGCACTGATCGGCATGCTCATCGGTATGGTCTTCCTCTTCGTCTTCTCCCTCATAGCTATGATGGGTCTGATACGCTTCGCAAGGACAGATAGTTTCGGGGAGGCATTCAACTTCAGCGCCATCATCGCCCATATAGGAGAGATCGGGTGGGTGAGCTACGTCTTCGCACTGGTCATATTCTGGATCGTCGCCGCTGTAGCTGCCTTTGTCTTTTCGATCGCTATGGGTATCATCTCTGTCATCCTTGTACTGATCCCGTTCATCGGTTGGCTCCTGGCGTTCCTCCTGAGCATCGTCATAGCGGTCCTCATCGGTCCATTTGTGGGAGTATTCGGAACGAGGTACATCACCCACATCTATGATAGTGCAGGGGCGCCTGCCTCGATGTT
>JGI24708J26588_10003552_pt1 | contig 11231 bp, 10 predicted proteins | sample BioPla1DNA2_FD_26588 | JGI IMG/M metagenome (IMG submission 26588) | reverse complement strand
AAGCCAATATAGAGAAAATGGCCATAGACATTAAGGGCTTAAAAAAGCTATCTGTTGATAAGACAGCCATCTCACCAGCTATAGATCCTATGGTAATACTACTAACATAATCAAACATACTTAGCTGGGACATCTGTCTGTTACCTATGATTTTCGTAAGAATAAATAGAAAGAAGAAAGTACCAAATGCAGAAAATGCTATCTTAATATAATCCATATAGTTCTCCTCCTGAATAATATGAAATAGTTATCTATGCCAATTGCACAAGGCAATATCTTATGAATTATTATGAATTATTTTGGATAAAAAATGTGACTTGATGATAAATAATCAATTATTATGATATGCAATAATGTAAATTTTATTTAAGAATAAGATTAAAAACAAAGAGGGGGCAATCGTAAAATTAAATGGATTAAATGTAGACCCTTATATTTTACGATTGCCCCAGTAGATATTAGTTGGATTTAACAGTACAATTATAAATTAATCTGTATAGGTTTTAGCCTGTTTAAATTCTGTATAGATTTCTTGTGAAGGCTCTTTAGTTAACAAGGATACTATAATAATAAAGAGACAGGAGATTAAAAAAGCTGGTAATAATTCGTATATTCCGAAGATACCACCTATTGGTTTAATGAGTTTATTCCAGACAAAGACCATAATTCCCCCTGATAGCATTCCTGCAATAGCCCCTTCTCTGCTTGTTCGCTTCCAGAAGAGTGAAAATAACATTATAGGTCCGAAGGTAGCTCCAAAACCTGCCCATGCAAAGGATACCACTTGGAAGATAACACTATTTTCATCCAGGGCTATAACTATACCCACCAGGGTTGTTAGCAGCAATACTATCCTGGTCACCCTCATAACTTCTTTGTCACTAGCATCTTTTTTTATTATCCCTTGATAGATATTCTTTGATACTGCTGATGCAGCAATTAATAAATAAGAATCTGATGAACTAATTGTTGCAGCTAAAATACCAGCCATTGCTAAACCTGCCAGTAAGGTTGGTAATAATCTGGTAGCACTAATGACAAAAATGTTTTCAGCATCGCTTAGACTTAGTAAGTCAGTGGGGTAGAGAATTCTGCCCACTAAGCCAATGAAAACTGAGGCAAATAAGGAGATACAACACCATACAGTTGCGATTCTTCTTGATTTCTTAATCTCAGAGTGTTTACGAATTGCCATAAATCTTAATAAGACTTGAGGCACACCAAAGTAACCAAGCCCCCAGGAGAGGGTGGAGATAATGGTTATAAAACCGTATTTATTCATTTCTCCAAATACTGCTTTACTACCTGATACTTGTTGAACACCGTCTACTATTTGAGGGTTAGCTATACCAAAGAATGAAAAGAAGCCGGGTATCTCTTTCATATTATTTACTACCGTACCAATTCCCCCAGCATGAATAAGAGAAGTAATCAATACCGTAGCCAAGGCTACGACCATAACTAAGGCTTGCATAAAGTCAGAGACACTTTCAGCTAAGAAGCCCCCTAAAAAAGTATAGAAAATAACAAAGATAGCTCCTGCTATCATTAGCGGTTTATAAGATAGGCCGAATAGGGCATTAAATAATTTGCCTACAGTAACAAAGCAACTGGCAGCATAGACTGTAAAGAAGACCAGAATAAATACAGCTGATATTGTCATAATAATTTTTTTGCTTTCTTTAAATCTATTGCTTAAATAATCGGGTACTGTAATAGCATTAACAACTATGGAATAACCGTGTAATCTATTGGCAACAATAAGCCAATTGATATAAGTACCTGCTAAAAGACCGATTGCAGTCCATGTGGCGTCACTTAGGCCGTAAAAATAGGCAACTCCAGGGAGTCCCATTAGCAACCATCCGCTCATATCAGAAGCCTCTGCACTCATTGCTGCAACCCATGGTCCCAGAGTTCTACCACCAATAAAATAATTTTCCGAATTGGCATTGGCCCTTTTTGCAAAAAATACACCAATACCAATTACAATACTCATATAAAGAGCCATAGTTATTAATATTTCAATCGTTTCATTAGGCATTATGTATTCCTCCGTTTTTATATGTTTCCAACATTATAACAAACTGTATGATAATAGACAAATATAATTGTATATATATTCGCAGGTTTGCATATTAACAAGCCATTTATAAAGCAAACTATCCTAAGCAATAAAGAATAAGCAAAGAAGAGTTCGATAACAGATTAATACTGTTACCGAACCCTGCTTGTTAATGAACTATCTATTCGAAAATATCAATTACATCGACTGGGCAGCCATCCCTTGACTCCTCAGCCCGCTCCAATGCCTCTTCTGGTATTTCGCCTTCGATGGCTTCTGATACTCCATCCTCATTAAAACTGAATACTTCCGGACATAGGTCAACACATAATCCACAGCTGATGCAGCCGTCTTGGTCAACAGAAGCTTTCATATGAATTCTCCTCTCTAAAATTTATTTAATAATTCAATCCATAAATAATCAGTAAAACATTTAAAGCATTATAACTATATTATGGTTATATAAAAGATAATTTATACCAATATTGCTGATAATCTTAATATAATTTGAGTTGGAATGGTTTGCAAAGAAGTAGTATATCTGTTATCATGATAAATTATATTAGTAAAACCATATGTATTAGTTAAAGAGGATAGGAGTGTTTCATAATAATGGAAAGAGATTTTTGGCGTCCCGGTAATATGTTATATCCAATACCTGCGGTTATGGTCACTTGTGCAGATGCTAATAATAAAGCTAATATTATAACAATTGCATGGGCAGGTACTGTATGTACCAATCCACCGATGGTTTCAATCTCTATAAGGAAAGAGAGATATTCATATAGTATTATTAAAGAGAGTGGAGAATTTGCCATTAATTTAGTTAATAGAGATTTAGTTAAACAAGCAGATTATTGTGGCGTAAAATCTGGTAGAGAGATAGATAAGTTTAAAGAAATGAAGCTAACACCGATCAAGGGTAAAATAATATCAGCTCCCCTAATAGGTGAGAGTCCTGTTAATATAGAATGTAAGGTGAAGCAAATAGTGCCATTGGGCTCCCATGATATGTTTCTAGCTGAAGTAGTAAGTGTGGCTGTAGATAAAAAGTATATGGATGAAAGTGGCAAGTTTAATCTCAATAAAAGCGGGATGATTGTATATTCCCATGGAGAGTATTATGAACTTGGGAAACTGCTTGGTAAGTTTGGATATTCAGTGCGTAAGAAGAAATGAGAACACTCTGAGATATTTGTGAAGTTTAAGATGTTAGGGGCTGTGTAGCTATATAGCAACAGCCCCTATGGAATCTGTTGAAACTTCATAAGTCACAGGGTGTTCCACTAACATTTATCTTAGAGTATTAAAGTATTCTACAAGAGGTACGGGTTTTTCTAAAACCTCACGGCCTACATATAAAGTGCGATCAGGTCTTGTAAGGACGGCCCATTTCACCAAGGAGATAGTGCCGCCTATAATCTCTATAGCTGTTATACATCTTGGGTGAACACAACTACCGTCATTGAAATAGGTGTGTTCCCCTACTTTAGGAAAGACCGTTCTATGGGTATGGCCAGCAATAATAACTTTCTTTTCATTGGTTGCCCAGTTAATTAGCCTTCTTTCTATCGTGTTTTTTTTAGAATTATTCTTGGCAGCGCTGGTGGGATCGCGAAAACCGCTTAATTCAAGGGGCTTCCAGAGATATCTAACCAAGAATCTGGATAGTCGCCAAAGGGTGCTATTTAAAAAATCTGCCTGATGGCCATGGATTAGATAAATTCTATCTCCTGTGACCCTATATTGTAAAATGATGCTTTCATAAACAGTCATGTCTGGGAACAGTTCCTGTCTACAACAAGTACTTTCGCAATAATAGGTCTCACAATTTTTCATGATAAATTCAGGATTTCTTTTGACAATATCATGGTTACCATAGAGCATATAAAATCTATTATTCTTATAAAATTGAGACATTATCCAAAAGGCGTGGCTGTGGGTATGGATAATATCTTCAATCTTACGATTTTCCCATAATTCGTCACCATCTCCTAATTCAATATAAGTGAAACCAAATTCATAGTAGAAGGAAAGAGCAGCAAAAAAAATATTCTGATTGTTTGAAAAATTATCGCTCCAGTTACCCACTCCCCGGTGGCAATCACTCATAATTACAATTCTTGAAGTTTCATCAAAGGGGATTATCTTAGCTGACTTAATTGCCTTATTAATCTTATTTGAAAAATAATTCATTTTCGTCACTCCTCTCCGTGATCCTTAGGATCGGAAAGGAAGTATTTAAGTCTATTAAATGTAGAGAAAACTTGGGATGATTTTCCTGGGTTTAGTATTCTACTATACATATTTGGAGCATAGTTTCTGACAACCGCTAATTTATCTATGGTTTCTAAATAATCCTTAGTCAATTCTTTATATGCATTACAAAAGGCTTCATTATTTCTCTGCATTATGGATACAGTAAAATGGGTTCTAGTTAGGGGCTGAGCTGTATGGGGAGTTGTAAAATTAACATATACCCTTCTACCTTTTACATAATATTCATCCTTGGTATACCCAGCTTTCCTTAAAGCTTCTATAAATGCGTCCCGCATCTGGTGATCGTATAGATCCAATGCAATATCCATAGTCAATTCAGAAGGATAAGAAAATTCCCCTAATTTAAATCCGGTAAGCCACCAATGGTAGTCGCTACGGGTAAATAGAATATTTCCGTTTTTACGTAGGACAAAGGACATATTGATCCGGTCTTGGTCTTTAACGCAGTGATAAAAGGTACCATTAAATAGCCCTGGAATATTGATATCTGGACCGGAGGTGTAGTAGATACCAATCTCACCTCCAGTGGTCATTCCGTACTGACCTTTCCAAAATTCAATCATCCACCTCTTACCAGCATATTCAAAGCGAATAGGCTCGCAATCTATAATCATACTCAGTGGAGCAGTTGCTTCATCATATAGCCTACAATAACCAACTTCCCTTTGCCAGCAATTTAACAGGGAATAGAAGATATCCTGGTAGGGATCATAGGCAAAGCCAAAGGGTTTCAAATCATCATTCAGCTGATTTAACTGTTCATCATAGGGAAGTAGTGTTGTAATTGGAGGAATGACTTCCTGTTGCTCTCTTTTTTTCTTAAGCTTTCTTCTTCTGAAAAAACGGTAAAATAAGAAAACAGAAAGTAATAAAATTGCCACTAAGATAGATAGTAATTTATTGTTTATGATAAATATTCCTACGGAAGAAATTATAAAAACTTCGGGTAATATTCTGCCTGATAGAAACAGTAACATCATCTTACTCCTTTCTTTAATGATATATAACATCATATTCGAGAGGAGAGATGGTTGTTAAAAAGAAACGCATATTTATTAACTTTATTTCATATACTTATAGGTTTATGGGGATGCTGGCATCCCCATATTTACTGCTGGATTAATTTGAAATTCTCAAGGAGACCATCAGAGTAGTATATCTTGTAGTCATCTGTAATAAAGATTCCATAAGTATCTGGTATACTATTAATTAATTTCAAGCCCTCTTCCAGTCCTAGTGCAAAACAAGTAGTACTAAGTCCATCTCCATCAACAGAATCTTTGGAAATGATGGTTATGGATATAAGACCATTGTCATAGGGATAGCCAGTTTTAGGATTTAAGATATGGTGATAGCCTATACCATCTAAGGTAAAAAATCTTTCATATATGCCTGAGGAGACAACAGATAGGTCTTCAATTTCGATAACAGCTATGGTTTCATTACGGTCGGCATAAGGCTTTTGTATGCCCACTAAAAAGGGGGATCCATCTGGTTTATTTCCTATGGTGTGGACATTACCTCCTAAATTAATTAGGGCACTCTGAACCCCCTGGGATAGCAGATATTCCTTTACTCTATCAGCTATATATCCCTTTGCTATGGCACCAAAATCCATATTCACATTTTCATTGGCAAAAAACACTTTATTACCATCAATTTTAACAGCTTCATAGTTTACATAAGCTAGGGCCTGGTTAATAGCTTCATCAGTAGGTTTCACAGGGGTGGTACCAGTAAAATCCCAAAGGGAAGAGACTGGAGCTATAGTTATATCAAATGCCCCTTTAGATAAGCTACTATAATATAAACCATATTCTAATAGGGCTAACATTTCGCTTGATATCTCATAGCCACTCCCGTCTTGGGGGATGCTTCTGTTATTTAATTTGTATAATTCACTTTTAGGGTTGGTGCGGCTATAAACTAATTCATATTTACTAATAAGTTCAAAGCATTCATCAATTAAAGCTTCCTTTTGCATATCATAAATAGTGATTGTAACAACAGTATTTAACAAGAAAGAGGATTTAGTAATATAGGGAGCTTTATTTGAATTATTATCTTGATTAAAATTACTACATCCTGACAATAATATAATAAAGGTAATTATTGCAGTAATTAATAAATAAACATTATTTTTAAAAGAATTTTTTATGAATTTCATCTTGCTTTCATGCCTTTCTCTGTACAGGTTTTAACTTGCAATTATTAATATAAAAAACTATACTTTCTTATAAACAATATTATCATTTTATAGACAATAAATATATATGTCAATGAGGTAAATTTAAGCCATAAGAGCTTAATTAATCGCTTTATCTTGACATTTTGCGATCTTAGTATTATTATGTCAACGTACGCGTACATACTGATCGTCTATGTATGCAATACAGTGTCAATTTTTTAACAAATTAGCTGAGAGGATGTAAAATAATGCTACTTCTTGACAAGGCAAAATTCCATGGAGGAATCCATCCAACGGACGGTTCTGATAAGCTATTAAGCAATCAGAATGGGATTCGAGAGTATGTTCCTCAAGTAGTAGAGATATCAATGAAACAGTCCGGTGGTAGCTTATGCGAGCCAGTGGTAAAACAAGGAGATAAGGTTGTCAAAGGGNAATTTATTGGTAAGTCTAACCATTATGGGACTGCTAATATTCATGCCAGCCTATCTGGGACTGTTACTGATATTCGTGTGTCAACTGATAAGCAAAATAATGAGGTACCAGTTGTTATAATAGAAGGCAGTGGTGCCGATAAAACCATGGTTACCGATATGTATCGCAATAGTATAATTGATATTTCATCGTATTCAAGGAATGATATTATTAATTATATGAAAGAAGGCGGTATTATTGGTATGGGAGGTGCTGGATTCCCTACCCATAATAAGTATTTAACCGATAAGAAAATTGACATTGTTTTAATCAATGCAGCAGAGTGTGAACCTTATTTAACCTGTGATCACAAATTAATGCTGGAGTATGGTTATGAGATATTAAATGGCGTTATACTTCTTATAAAGGCGGCTGGAGCCAAGAAGGCTATAGTATGCCTAGAGGATAATAAGAGGGATGCAGCTGAGCATTTATCAGAATTATTGGCTACCCATTGTAATGCTTCACAGCTTAAAAACAATTCACAAGGTGAATATAAATTACAAGGGGATTTGTCTATAGAGATTAGATTATTACCTACCAAGTATCCTCAAGGTGGTGAAAGGCAACTGGTTGAAGCTGTTTTGCATAAGGAGGTTCCTGCAGGAGCTCTTCCTGCCGATATAGGAGTTATCATTAATAATGTGGCTACAGCTAAAGCAGTAGCAGATATGATTTTTGCTAATATGCCATTGATATCAAGATGTGTTACCGTAACCGGCAAAGTCAAGACACCTACCAACTTTATGGTCCCTATTGGTACCAGGTTTTCCGAATTGATTAAGGAGGCTGGTGGTTTTACTACCGCAAAGAATAGGGTTATCATAGGTGGTCCTATGACCGGAGAGAGTATCCTAATAGGAGCTGGTGTTGAGAAATTGGAGGGGAGTGTTACTAAGACTACTTCCTGTATACTGGTTTTAGAGGATTACACTTTAATAGAGACCCCATGTATTAGGTGTGGTGAATGTGAAAGGGTATGCCCTGCAGGATTAGCTCCCTTTAAAATTGATTTTGCTGCTATTGATGACGATTTAAGTCTATGTGATAAATTATATGCAACAGAGTGTATCAGTTGTGGATGTTGCTCCTATGTATGTCCGGCAAAGAGAGAATTGGCATATCGTATAACAGTGGCTAAGAATGAGATATTTAAACATCGCCGAGAGGGAGGTTATCGTTGATATGATTTTAAAAAAAGCTGAAGAGCTACATGACCTCAGTCCCCATATGAGAGCGAGTATAACTACCAGGGAAATAATGGTGGATGTTACCATAGCCTTATTGCCTGCATTTTTAGGCTCCATATATTTCTTTGGTTTAAAATCTATCGCCTTAGTCCTTACGGCAGTTTTTGTGTCTGTAGCTACTGAGTATATTTGGCAGAAGCTTAGAAAAGAGCAGATAACGGCCTTTGATTTTTCTGCAGTGGTGACGGGTATATTGCTAGCTTTTAATATGCCCATAACAGCACCAATCTGGCTTGTTATTGTAGCCAGTGTTTTTTCTATCCTTGTAATAAAGCAATTTTTTGGCGGTATAGGTAATAATTTTGCCAATCCAGCTCTAATGGGCCGTGCTTTAATTATGCTTTTATGGCCAGCATCAATAGGACAGAATGTCACTACCTATCATAATTCGGCAGATGTGGTAAGTTCTGCAACCGTCCTGGGTTTATTAAAGGCTGGTCAAGAAATAAGGGAATTTTCCACCTGGGATATGTTTATAGGGAATATACCAGGAGCCATCGGAGAGACAAGTAAATTATTACTACTTATTGGTTTTGCTTATTTATGCTACCGTAAAATAGTTAATATAAGTACAGCGGTTGCTTATATAATTACTGTTGTAGCAATTACCTTTATATTTGGTCCGGAAGGATTATTCACAGGGGATATATTAGGCAATCTTTTAGGAGGTGGATTAATCCTAGGAGCCTGTTTTATGATAACAGATTATCCATCGGTTGCTCCCCGGGTTAAAGTCACAATTGCTATCGTTGCTGGTATTTTTACTGCAATTATAAGAATTTGGGGACTATATCCTGAAGGGGTTTGCTTTGGTATTCTAGCAGCCAACTGCTTGTCAGGATTTATTGATCATTTTATTAAACCCCATATATATGGAGTTAATCTAAAGAGAAATAGATAATACTGAATATAATCTACCCCAGTGCATAAGTAGTTAATTATGATATATTTAGTAGTATATATAAAATATTTAATTAAGTGAGGTAAAGAAATGAAAGATAATAGATTAAAAGGTATAATTGCTTTGGCGGTTGTTACAGTCATTGCATTTGGTGTAATATATGGAAGTAAGGCTTTAACTAAAGATGATAGTAACAATAACAACAATCAGGTTGACAATAATGATAATCAAAATGTACCTGGAGCTATCGCTGTAGGAGATGAAAAGGGTATTAAGTCAGCAAGAGAAATAACAGATGATAGTGGTAATGTAACAGGCTATGTTGTAACTTCTTCTGCCAGAGGTTTCATAGGAGAGATAGTTTTAGAGGTAACCTATGATAAGGATGCCAAAACCATACAGAGTGTATCTGTAGTAAATCAGACAGAAACACCTGATTATGGTGGTAAGATGACCAATCCTGATTTCCTTGCTCAATTTAATGGTATAACAGCTCCAATTACAATGGATAAATCAGCCGCTGCTTCCGCTGATAATACTGATACAGACAATACAGATGCCGCAGCTGGAACTTTACATGATGGAGTTTATGTAGCTAAGGCAGATGAGGCTGATAATGGTTACTTAAGTGAGGTAACTTTAGTAGTTGAAGGTGGACAGATTACATCTGTTGTTTGGGATGCCAAGGACTCAAAAGGTCAGTATAAAAGCTATCTATCCACTGCTGGCAAATATGTAATGACAGAGGATGGACTTACCTGGAAGGAACAAGCAGATGCTCTAGCTGCATATGTTATTGAAAATCAATCTATAGAAGGTATAAATCTTGATGAAAATGGTAAGACAGATACAGTGGCTGGAGTAAGTATCAGCATTGACAGATTTACAAGTCTTGTTGAGGAAGCATTACAGATGGCAGCAACAGGTAGTGGTGATACTGATAGTAAACCTGTATCCGAGGGACCTTCCTATGTTGATGCAATTTCTGGTGCTACTGTTTCTTCCGACGCAATTGTTGAAGCAATCAATAGAGGTTATGACTTTATCAGTTCCTATGCAAAATAGATATAATTAATTGGTGATTAAAATGTAAGTGGAGGTTCTTATGAAGATAATATATCCGGTTGAAGCATTTGCACTAGCCATGGTTGTATTTTCTAATAATATGGAAAATGCCTTATTATCAGGAATTATAATCTTATTTATTGCTACCCTTGGGGCTGTAATAAATCATTATATAGGCATTAAGATTATACCTGATTGGAGCAGGAAACCATGTAATTATATACTGATTACAGCCATTACCTATGCAGTGTTCCAAATTGTTATGGGTCATATACCAGGATATTCATTGGAGGGAGCCAGCACTTTAATTCAATTGGCCATAGGAAGCTTAATAGCAAAATATGTTATAGCTATTGAAGGTTATGAGGATTTTGATAAACTTCTATTAGAAGGTGCCAGTGCTTATGGTGCACTTATTATAATTGGAATTCTACGGGAATTTATGACTGAGGGCAGTATATTTAATAATCAGCTGATTAAACTAGGGTTTATGACTGTAAACTTTCAGAATGTGGCATTTGGCTTTATGTTTGCAGGGATTGCTATAGCTATTCTTAACAGGATTTTCAAGGCAGATAATAAAGGGATAGAGAGCTTGTATGTAATTGTGCCAGCTGTTCTAATTAATCATCCCTTTTCAATAAAAGCTTTAGACAATAGCCTAAGCATCTTGATTTCAATTTTAGTTGCGGTTATAATGCTACTTTCTGTTAGAAAGACATTAACTTTTTCAAGGGTTAGCAAAGAATTCAAGCATTTACCTATCGAACTAATATCTGTCTCAGCAATATATATGATTTTAATTGCATTTAAGCTATGATTCCATCTTAGGGGTTGATGCAAAAAATATTAGGGTATGCCGGTATAAGCGTAAAGAGGTTTATACCAGTGTACCCATTCAATTTTGCAACAACCCCTTATATACAGAATATATTTATTTCCCAATATTTTTTATTTCCAGGCTGTGATGAAAGGCATGGTAACATTATGAAAAAGAATGATATAATT
>JGI24708J26588_10003544_pt1 | contig 11245 bp, 13 predicted proteins | sample BioPla1DNA2_FD_26588 | JGI IMG/M metagenome (IMG submission 26588) | reverse complement strand
TGCCCACGGAAATGACTTATGTGGATTGCCCGGACTGGCAGGCGGTGGCTGCTGCCATTAAAAACATGGTGGTGCGCGGTGCACCGGCCATTGGTGCGGCGGCGGCCTACGGCATGGCGCTGGCTGCCGGATCACTGCAGGGAAAAGAACGGGAAAGCTTACTTGCCGGTTTGGAAGAAGCAGCCCGGGGATTGAAAGCAACACGGCCTACTGCTGTCAATTTGGCATGGGCGGTGGAAAGAATGATGAATTTTGCCCGCAGCCAAAAAACGGAAAACCCGAGCCGGCTGGCTGAACTTTTATGGGCGGAAGCGGAAAAAATCGCTGCTGAAGATGTGGTAACCAACAAAAAAATCGGTCAACACGGGGCCAAGTTGATCCCGCAAAAAGCGCGTATTCTGACCCACTGCAATGCCGGGGCACTGGCAACCGTGGACTATGGTACAGCTTTAGGTGTAATCCGCAGCGCTGTAGAGCAAGGAAAAGAAGTTACTGTTTTTGTAGATGAAACGCGCCCCTATTTACAGGGATCCAGGCTGACAGCCTGGGAATTGCAGCAGGAAGGGATTCCGGCAACTTTAATTGCGGATAATATGGCCGGTTTTTTGATGCAAAAGGGAGAAATTGATTTGGTCATAGTGGGTGCGGACCGCATTGCCGCCAACGGGGATGTGGCAAATAAAATCGGGACTTACTCCCTGGCGGTGCTGGCGCAGGCACATAAAATTCCATTCTATGTGGCGGCTCCTTTATCTACATTTGATTTGAAGATCGACTCTGGCAGTCTTATTCCCATTGAAGAGCGCAGTGCACGGGAACTGACGCACTTTGCCGGTGTGCAAATTGCCCCCAGCGGTATTAAGTGTTATAATCCTGCCTTTGATGTGACGCCTGCTGCATTAATTACCGCCATCATTACGGAAACAGGAATTATCAAAAAGCCTACGGCAGAAACTATAAATAAGTTTTTCGCGGAGCAGGAAAATGTCGGAGATTAAGCGTGAACTGATCAAAACTGTACAACAGATGTGTGACGCCGGTCTGGTTTTGGGTACTTGGGGAAATATTTCCGCCCGTCAGGATGATTTTTTTTGGATCACGCCCAGCGGTATGGATTATCAGTTATTGACCTGTCAGGATTTAGTCAAAGTTGATTTGGCGAGCGGAAAAGATGAAGGACGCTGGAAGCCTTCTTCAGAGTGGCGCTTACATGCTGCCATCTATAAAAAAAGGCCGGACTGTAAGGCTATTGTCCATACCCACAGTGTTTATGCCACTGCCTTTGCCTCCGCCCGCGCCGCCGTACCGCCCATTGTGGAAGAAATGGCACAAGTGGTGGGTGGAAGTGTGGAAGTGGCGGAATATGCCCTGGCAGGAAGTTGGCAGTTGGCGGAAAATGCTGCCCGGGCACTAGGTAGTAAAACGGCAGTTTTACTGGCCAATCACGGCTTGGTGGGTGTGGGCAAAAATTTGTCTGAAGCGCTAAAAGTGTGTCAAATAGTGGAGAAGACAGCGCAAATTGCTCTTTTATCCCGTGTTTTAGGTCCGGTGTATACATTAAGTGCAGACGATATTCGTAAGCTGCGTGATTTTTATCTTACAGCTTACGGTCCCAAGAAGGACGGGGAGGAATAAGTTATGAAAACATTAATACGCGATGTCACAGTTATTACCGCCAACGAAAGGAATCAAGTACTTGAACATGCCGATGTGGTTATTGACGGGACGGAAATAACTTATGTGGGACCCACCACCACCTGGGACGAAAATTTTCAACAGACCATTAATGGTGTCGGGAAACTGCTGGCACCGGGATTTGTCAATGCCCACGGCCATGCAGCCATGACGCTTTTACGCTCCTATGCTGACGATGTGCCACTGATGTACTGGCTGGAGAAAAAAATTTACCCGGTAGAAGCACGTTTAAAGCGGGAAGATGTTTATTGGGGAACTATGCTTGCCATTGCGGAAATGATTAAAGGCGGAACCACTACTTTTGTGGACATGTATTTCTTTATGGATCAGGTGGCTGAAGCGGCAGAAGAAGCAGGTATCCGGGCGGTGCTCTCCAGGGGTCTGGTGGGAGTGGGTCCCGAGGCTGATTCAGGACTGGAAGAAAGCAAAGAATTCTGCCGTTACTGGCATGGCCGTGCGGAGGGACGTATAACCACCATGCTCGGCCCCCATGCACCGTATACCTGTCCCCCGGATTATTTGCAAAAAGTGATGACGTTGCAGGATGAACTTGGTGTTCCTGTTCATATTCATTTATCTGAAACCCTGGATGAAGTAGAGCAAATCAAAGCAGAATACGGGGTAACTCCGACAAAACTCTTGCAAAAAACAGGTTTATTGAAAAGGCCGGTGTTGGCGGCTCATTGTGTTCATCTGACCGAAGAAGATATGGATATTTTGGCGGAGGAAGATGTTCGTGTTGCACATAATCCGGGTAGCAACCTTAAACTGGGAAGCGGTATTGCACCGGTGCCGGATCTGTTGAAACGGGGCGTAACAGTAGGTCTGGGCACTGACGGTGCCGCCAGCAATAATAATTTGGATATGCTGGAAGAAATGCGCCTGGCAGCCCTGCTGCATAAGGGCAGTCGCATGGATCCCACATTAATTTCTGCCTCGGAAGCCATTGCCATGGCCACCAGGGAAAGTGCCAAAGCTGCTTTTTTAGATAATGTAGGTGTAGTTGCGTCCGGTATGAAAGCAGATTTAATTTTAATTAAACTGAAACAGCCCCACTTGGTACCCCAGCACGATTTAATGGCACATCTGGTTTATGCCGCACAACCATCTGATATTCAAATGGTGATGGTGGACGGAAAAATTCTTTGTCAGGACGGGAAACTGACCACGCTGGATGAAGAAAATATTATCGAGCAAGCACAACAGCGGGCCATAAATTTAGTCCAAGCAGATGAAAATGAATAAGCCTGGAGTGAGCCAGGCTTATCTCATAGTGCATTAGCGGTTATTTTTGTTATTATTATTGTTGTCATCAGTTTCAGCCCGCATACGGTTTAAGACATCTGCAATTTGGTCAAAAAAGCTTGAAACAGGTTCGCCACGTTCAATTCCTTGAGAAATATCCGTTAATTGCTTGATTATGTCCGGATTGGCCGACACATAAGCGTTAACAATGCTGGGTTCTTTCTTTTCTATACGCGCAGCCACTTCCTTTTTAATCTGCTCTTCGCCGCGCTCTGCTGTTTCTTGTCGCTCAAGGGTGATGCCAACCAGTGCCATGTTTGAAATCACCACTACCACCGAACGATCAACGCCTTCAACCTCTGTGGCAATGTCGGCAATACGCTCGGCCATTTGCTGGGCATCCGGCCTAGGCTGTTCCTGCGGTACCACTTGCTGTTGAGGTTGCTGTTGGGGCATTCTTTGCCGCTGTGTTTCCGTATTTTGCCTCGGGCCGGTATCCGGTACAGGCTGGCGCTCTGCTTCCGGCCGCCGGAACCATGAGCAGCTACTTAAAAATAAAGTTACGACCAAGAGCAGCACCAGGAAAAGAAAAAATTTTTTCTTTTTCATATTTACACCTCCTTGTAGATATTTTTTGAGTGTGCACTTTTTTTATACTGGAATTTATAACACTTGGACGCGCAACTTTTGCCATCATTGAAAAACAGCGGAGGGATGAAATGCGAATTCTACTGACTAATGACGACGGTATTTTTGCCGAAGGTTTACAGACACTGACACAGGAAGTAAAAAAAATCGCCGAAACCTATGTGGTGGCCCCGGATCACGAGCAAAGTGCAACCGGTCATGCTATTACCATGCACCGCCCTTTACGGGCCGAGAAGGTGCGCTACAGTCATTCTCCCGATGTTCCGGCCTGGGCGGTTAACGGTACACCGGCCGATTGTGTCAAACTGGCCGTTGAAGCTTTGTTGCCGCAAAAGCCCGATTTAGTTATTTCCGGTATTAACCGGGGCGCAAATTTAGGCACTGATGTACTTTATTCCGGCACGGTTTCTGCTGCCATCGAAGGTGTAATTCTGGGCATTCCGGCCATTGCCGTCAGCTTGGCAGAATATCATAATCCGGATTATACTTATGCTGCTGCTTTTGTTGCGCGCTTAGCCCAACAGCATTGCCGTCAGAATACAAAAAAAGANCTTTTGTTAAATGTCAACGTACCCAACTGTAAACCCCACGAAATTAAAGGAGTTGCCGTCTGTCCCCTGGGAGTCCGGCAGTATAAAAACGCATTTGCCAAGCGGACAGATCCGCGCGGCCGTGCCTATTACTGGTTGGCTGGGGAGCTGATAGATCTGGAAGAAAATAAAGATACTGATGTGGCAGCCATTAAGGAATGCAAGATCACCATTACACCGATACAGCCGGATTTAACTGATTTTACTTTTTTAAATGAACTAAAAGAGTGGAAGATAACGCTTTGAAAGGATGTAAGCAATGGAACGTGAGAAACTGGAGCTTTTGGCAACTTTAAAGCTTAAACATAATGATGAATTTTACCGGGTAGTAGATTTTTTAAACCGCAATCTGAAAAACTATAATTTAATGTTCGGTGTCACTAAAAAAGGTGAGGAAATGACATTTTCTATTTATGAAATTTAGGAGTAAAGGAGGGAAGAGGATGCCGACATTTTTTTTCTATGGACCAAAATTGGATAAAGAAAAGAAAGAGGAAATGGTGAAGGCTATAACTGAAGCAGCCAGTAAAGCCACCGGACTTCCGGAACAGGCCTTTACCATTTATCTGCGGGAAGCAGAACTGGAAAATGTCAGTGTGGGCGGAAAATTATTGTCAGAGAATAAATAAGGTAAGGTAAGAGGTACGTCTTTTCAGGCGTACCTCTTTCTACCTGCTTTATTAATGTGGTCCCCGGCAGGTTCTAAATAATTTTTGCCCGGCATAAGCATAAGAAGAATTTAGAACCTGCAAAAGGGATGGTGGCAATGAGACAAGCAACAGTGAAGGGTAAAAGTAAAAGACATGGCATTTTACTTCTGCTCTTGGTGCTGATGATTATTGCCGGCAGCCTATTCCTTTTCCCGCGACAAGTAAAAGAACATGAGGAGCAGGTCTTGCCTACCATGTTTGAAGTTTTAACCGTACAGGTTACTGCTGCCGGCAACAATATGGAAAACTACAGCCTGATCATTGAGGAAAACGGGCCCGGCTATAAGCTGAATTTTCAGGGACAGGTCAACGGAGAAAAAATCTACGGCAAACTTGAAGATTATGAGCTTGAACTGTTTTCTGCGTATGAGCAATATTTTGTGAAAAGTGCAACTGAAAACGAGTGGCAGGATCTTGGTGTTTTAGGGTTGGAGGACCTGCCGGACCTAATTCGTACCCCCCGGCAGCTTCTGGATAAAATTTGGGCGGAAAAAGAAATAAGTGTGGCTGCAGGTGAAAAAAGAATAGTAAATGATGCTCTTTGCCAAGTTTATTCTCTGGAAATTCAAAAGCCTCATGCCCGTTTTTTAAGCGGCCTTCCGCAAAATGCCGTTTTGGAAAAACTGCAGGTTTATTTGTGGCTGGATGAAGAAAACCTGTTTATACACCGCTTGGCATTAATACTGGACATGGTGGCAGGCGGGGAAAAAGTACAGTTGAACCGTCTCTTGCAGATGGAACCGCAGGCAAAAGCTTTACCGGCCGGGCTGCCGCCGGTGGAAATTCCGGGGATAATAGTTTAATCTCTTTTCCTCATGGGCAGGGGAAAAGAGATCTTTGTCGAAAAGTAAAAGTGGACAAGCAGTAGAGGAGGCGACTTTTTTGTTTTACTATGTTTGTTGCCCTGTCTGTAAAGAGGATTTAAGCCATTTGGTTGACGAAGAAGACCCGCAGGAGATTTCCGCCAATTGTACATACTGCCGGACACCCTTACGCTTAAATTACAGTATCTATTGGGACCGGGATCTGGGGGCGGAAGTACTTTTCTTTTGGTTTGAAAAGGAAGAAAATGGCTAAATTTAGTATGAGAAAAAATTATCTTGAAAATTAACCAATAGCAGGATATGATAGTAGTGGATTACCATATTATCAAATTTCAGGGGGGAAAGTAATGGACAAGATTGTTGAGTTTTTGAAGGAAAATCCTATCGGTTCATTTGCAACAATTAAAGACGGTAAACCGAAAGTCAGGCCTTGGGGCTTTATGATGATGGAAGACGGAAAATTTTATTTTACAACTGCCAATACTAAAGAAGTGTATAAGCAGTTACAGGAAACTCCTTACCTGGAATTTACCTGTTCCAATAAGGAAGGCAATTGGCTGCGCCTTTCCGGTGAGGCTATTTTTACCAAGGATCTGGAGATTAAGAAAAAAGTGATGGAGTCAAGTCCCGGTGTAAAGATGCTGTATCAGTCTCCGGACAATCCTATTTTTGAAGTATTTTATGTTGAACATGGTCAAGCATCCATACATGAGTTTGGTGGTAAGCCGATCCATGAGATAACATTTTAATCTAAATAAAAAAACCTGTTGCCGGAAGCGGCAACAGGTTTTTATTCTGCCTAGTGTTTGTATTCGTTATTTTTCTGGGCTTTTCGTACTTCAGACAGGAAGTGTTTTCGATTCTGACGGACCTGCCTTTTTAGTTGAAGATTTCTCTGTAAGTCGCGGCCGAAAAAGATGAGAAACGTTAAGATGGGTATTGAAGCAAAAAGTTTTAGGGCAAAGGCACCGGTAAGAATGACTAAACCGAGATAAATCCAGGCTAAATAACCCAAATATTTAATTTTGACCGGTAGAATAAAGTAAATCATTAACTGGAAGTCAGGATAGAGATGGGCGAAAGCTAAAAAGAGGGAAAGGTTTAGATAATAGGCGGTGGCAGGATGGCCTGTGATAAAGGAAGCAAGAATTGTCCCCACCATCCCGCATAAATAAAAAAGATTAAATTTAACGGAGCCCCATTCTCGCTCCAGATTTGAGCCAATTAAATAGTAAAAATAAAGTGCAAAAAAAATAAAGATTAATGAATCCGAGGGCGGGATGGCTATAAAGGTAAGTAAACGCCAGATTTGACCGCGCAGTACAAGCTGCGGTACAAGCATTAAGGAGTTGTACAATTGCAGGTTTCCGCCAAAATAGCGGAAAACATAGACCACGGCGTTGGCGATGACGAGATAAAACATTAAATTCTTAATCGCATACCGGCCGTATTTTCTTTCCAGCCGATTTAACCAGGCTTTCATTTTTTCACTCCTTGTTTGTCCATCTTGACCGATGCCGGAAGTTCTCTAAAATTATCATATTCCTTTTTTAAATGTTAATGCCATCTCTTTTTTATATTGTCCTCCAGATGAAAAAACCATCGGCACAAAAACCGATGGATCAGTTCAATATATTTGGCAGGGGCGACAGGACTTGAACCCGCAACCAACGGTTTTGGAGACCGCCACTCTACCAATTGAGCTACGCCCCTGCGCTGCCTTCTCTATTTTAGCTCAACTTAGGGAAAAAGTCAAACACTTCTGTGGGCAAAAACTTTGACAGGCTTTTTTACCAAAACCGGAAATTTTCCCGGAAAAGCCGGCAGCACCCTAAAGGACAAGAAAGATACAATATTAAAAAATAATGAGAAGCGTCTTTCTTGAAAAGAACGTTGCCATATAATAAAATTAAACTCATAGCTTGTTTAATTTGGAGGTTGAGTTATGCGGGAACGTGTGGGTATCGTGGGCGTTGGTGCCATGGGCAAGGCGCTGCTTAAAGGGCTGCTAACGGTGGTAGAAAAGGAAAGGCTGCTGGTTGCCGATAAAGCACCGGAAAAGCTGGAAGAACTTAAAGCAGATTATCAGGTGGAAGTGCAGGATGTAAGCAGCCTTGTGCAAGCGGCACAAGTNATATTTCTGGCGGTTAAACCGCAGGATCTTATTGCTTTGTTAAAGGATATAGCTTTAAATATAACTGCTCCTAAAACTATTGTTTCGGTGGCAGCAGGCATTTCCATTGCTAAAATCGAAAATGAGCTACCGGATAATGTAGGGGTTATTCGCGTTATGCCCAATACTCCCTGCCTGATTAATGAGGGAGTAATGGCGGTTAGTGCAGGAAGTTTTGTCAGTGCAGACAGGCTGCAATTAATAGTTTCCTGGCTGCAGAATTTAGGCGTGGTCCGGGTGGTACCGGAAGAACTTTTGGATGCCGTCACCGGTTTAAGCGGTAGTGGGCCGGCTTATGTTTATCTCTTGATTGAAGCTTTGGCTGACGGAGGAGTACTGGCCGGGCTGCCCCGCGAGCTGGCTTTAGAATTTGCCGTACAAACAGTTTTAGGTGCGGCAAAAATGGTGCAGGAAACAGATCAACATCCTGCCATATTGCGAGAAATGGTTACTTCCCCGGGAGGGACTACGGCGGCAGGATTGCTCCAATTGGAGCAGGGTGCTTTCCGCAGTTTGCTGCAAAAAGCCGTAGCGGCGGCGGCAAAGCGGGCAAAGGAGTTGGATGGTTAAATGAATGCACGCAGAGCTGCTTTTAAGCAGGCACAAACAATAGTAGTCAAAGTAGGTTCGAGGACGTTAACCCATGCCTCGGGTAAACTAAACCTGCGGATGATGGAGAAAATAGTCCGGGAATTGGCTGATCTGGCCAATCAGGGACGCCGGATTATTCTTGTTTCTTCCGGGGCCGGGGCGGCAGGGATGGGAAGACTTGGCCTGCAGGAAAAGCCGCGGACTATGCCGGAAAAACAAGCCGTGGCTGCGGTGGGACAGAGTCTCCTGATTCAGATGTATGAAAAGTTTTTTGCCGAATACGGTTTCATTGCGGCCCAGGTTTTACTAACCAGGGATGATTTTCACCATCGCAAGCGTTATTTAAATTCCCGCAACACATTAATGACATTGCTGCAGCTGGGTGTCATTCCTGTAATTAATGAAAATGATACCGTTTCCGTGGAAGAAATAGAATTTGGTGATAACGACACGCTTTCGGCCATGGTGGCCAGTATCATAGATGCTGATTTACTTGTACTGTTAACAGATATTCCGGGGCTATATTCCGCCAACCCGAAAAAAGACCCGTCCGCTCGCTTTATTAAAATCGTGGAAGAGCTGACGCCGCAAATACAGCAGTATGCCGGTCAAACTGATGAAAACCTGGCCACAGGCGGCATGGTGACTAAATTGCTGGCGGCTGAAATTGCCGTTAATTCAGGCATTCCCATGATAATTGCCCATGGTAAAGAAAAAGATGTCTTACAGCGGATAGTAGATGGGGAAGACTTGGGTACATTATTTTGTGCACGCAAGGACAGCCTGGAAAGCAGAAAGCGTTGGATTGCTTTTGGTCAGGTGGAACGTGGTCGCTTGATTATTGACAGCGGGGCGCGTAAAGCCCTGGTGGAAGACGGGAAAAGTTTATTGCCCAGCGGTATTATCAGCGTTGTGGGCAGCTTTGAAAAAGGCGAGACGGTGGCCATAGAAGATGAGTCCGGGCGCGAAATTGCCCGCGGTTTGGTTAATTATAATTCTGAGGAGTTGCTGCAAATTAAAGGCCTGCATACAGAAAAAGCAGCCGCCATCCTGAAAAAAGACTGCCACGAAGCAGTGCACAGGAACAATATGGTGGTTAAAGGCTAAAGGCGGAAAGGAGGAGCGCCATGAAATTGGCAGAACTGGTTGCCGGCTATAAGTACCAGACAAAAGAAAACGACCTTTCCGTAAATATAAGCGGGATTTCGCATGACTCCCGTTTTGTCAGGCCCGGTGATCTTTTTGTCTGTTTAGAAGGAATGCGGGTAGACGGTCACCTTTTTGCCGGACAAGCCGTAGAAAAAGGTGCAGTGGCTGTTATTGCCGGAAAACCGCTTGTGATGCCGGTTCCGGTACTACAGGTGCAGGACACAAGAAATGCTTTGTCGTACTTGGCGGACCGTTTTTTCGGACAACCCAGCAAAGACTTGCACATTGTAGGTGTTACCGGCACCAACGGTAAGACAACAACCACACATTTTCTGCAGTCCATTTATGAAGCGGCGGGAAAAACTTGTGCCGTTATTGGAACAGTAGGTATTGGCATTGACAAAAATTATCTGCCCGGGACTTTAACAACCCCGGAAGCATTTGATTTACACCGCACATTTCATGAGCTGCGCAAAAAAAATGTAAAAAATATTGCCATGGAGGTTTCCTCCCATTCACTGGCATGGCAGCGTGTGGAACATGTACGTTATGCCACTGCCGTCTTTACCAATTTAAGTCACGACCATTTAGACTTTCACGGGACCATGGAAGAATACTTTTTGGCAAAGGCGCACTTATTTAACTTACTTCAGGAAAAAGATTACTCCCAGGCCGTCATCAATGTGGATGATCCCTACGGCAGGCGGTTACAGTCCCTGGTGAAAGTAAAAACTTTAACTTATGGTATGCAGGAAGAGGCAGATGTACGCGGTTTGATCGCTGCCGCCAGCGTGGATTCCACTTTAATGGTAGTTCGCTATGGTAAGCAGGAATTTGAACTGAATGTGCGCCTGCCGGGTGAATTTAATGCCTACAATGCCCTGGCTGCAGCGGCGACGGCGCTGGCTGAAGGGATACCTGCTGATGTTGTTGCCTGCGGCATTGACAATTTGGATACTGTGCCTGGACGGCTGGAAGCAGTAAACTTTCAGCAAGAATATAGTATTTTTATTGATTTTGCCCATACACCGGACGGTTTAGAGAAAGTTTTGCATACCTTAAGCCGGGTGCCGCATAGGAGGTTAATTACAGTCTTTGGCTGTCCCGGTGATCGCGACCGGGAAAAACGGCCCGTAATGGGAAGAATTGCAGAAGTTTATAGCGATATTGTTATTTTGACTTCAGATAACCCCGCCAGTGAATCACCGGAAGCCATTATTGCCGAAATACGTGCCGGTATGGAAAGTGAGCCCATTATCCTGCCAGATCGCTTTGAAGCCGTCCGTTATGCTTTAAGCCTGGCCCAAAAGGGCGATATTGTGCTGCTGGCGGGTAAAGGCCACGAAAGTTATCAAATAGTTGGTGATAAACGTATTCCTTATTCAGACAGACAAGCCGTGGAAACCTTTTTTATTTCATAACAAAAAACTGCCGTGCAGGCAGTTTTTTGTTATCGTTTTAGTTTGCGCACAAGGGCGCGATAACGTGGCAGGCCCTGGTCCCACAGCCAGTATAAGGCCGGCGAAAGCGGCTTGTCCCACTCGCCAATAAAAGCCACATAATCCCCGCCAAAACTTTTTTTAAAATGGTATAGGCCGTACAAGGGATGATCCTCCTCAA
>JGI24708J26588_10003533_pt1 | contig 11266 bp, 8 predicted proteins | sample BioPla1DNA2_FD_26588 | JGI IMG/M metagenome (IMG submission 26588) | reverse complement strand
GATACTTCAAACCAACTTTTTAAGTTTTGTATAAGAGTATCAGAATAATTTTCTTCATCCCCAATACTCATACTAACTAAATCGGCAAGATACCCTTCTCCTACCAAATAGTGTTTTATATTAATTCAATCAAGCTCCTGATACTCTGGGCATCCACATCGGTTCTTTCTCCATTTCTCCCCAAATTAATTGTAAAAGCAAATCTTTTTTTAACGTAGTAAATCTTTCATCGTTCCAAAGATTATTCATTTCATCAGGATCTTCTTTTAAATCAAAAATTTCTCCGTATGACTGATTATAATATACTGTAATTTTATATCTTTCATTCACATATGTTTTTACATGAATCGTCGTTGGTTCATGTCTATTTTCACAAATAATATGATCTCGAACAGCTTCTTTTTTTCCTAACCACACACTGCTTTGATCCTTTCCTGTCATCGTTCGTGGAATGGATAATCCGGATAAACTTAAAAATGTCGGTGCTAAATCTACCAATGNCTGCATAGCTGTATTTACCTTATCAGCTGGTACTTTACCTGGATAACGTACAATAAAAGGTACTTTTAAAAGATCTTCATAATGAAAGGGGCCTTTGGTTGTAAGACCATGATGTCCGCAAACATCTCCATGATCTGTTGTAAAAACCACAATAGTATTATCTACAAGATCTAATTCCTCTAACTTATCTAAAATTTTACCTATATATTTATCCATTAAGCTAATCATGCCATAATATACGGCCCAATCTTTTTTAATTGTCTCTTCATCTTTTCGATGAGAATGAATTCCATGTATATACTTTCCTGATTCTTGATATGGTGTAATATCGGGATGTTCTTCTTGAGTTAATTTAAAATGAGGTGGATTCTTTTCATGTTCTCCTTTTACTAATCTGGGTATTTTTAAATCATCTGGATTATACATAGTATCCCAAGGTTCAGGAACTAAATAGGGATCATGTGGATCTAAAAAACTAGCCCAAAGAAAAAATTTGTCCTCCTTGTTTTTATATTGTTCTAATAATTTATTGGTTCGTTCGGCAATCCAGGTATCATAATGCAATTCTTCTGGTATAGGCCATTTATGAGCATCCTCTTTGCTCATTTTTCCTATAGGTGCTCTAAAATAATCTCTCCAATTTTTTACTCCTTNTTCTTCTAACCATAAAGCATAATGTTGTCCAANATGTGTTTCATTGGTATGATTTCTAGCTAACTCAATATGATCAAATCCATAAAAAGGCTCNTTAAAATTTCTCCAGAAATCTAAATCATGCAAAGTAGGATACGCNTCTAAAGAAGGATATTCTTCTGTATCATGTAAAGGTTGAAAATGCGCTTTCCCTACAAGNGCAGTTTTATATTCTGCCCTTTTAAAATCTTCTCCTACTGTATGTTCTGTCTCTGGAAGTTTTGTTCCTAAAGTCCACGCTCCATGTTGGCTTGGATATTTTCCTGTAATAATAGACGATCTAGAGGGAGTACAGGTAGGATTAGGACAATACGCTCTAGTAAATGTAGTACCTTCTCTCACTAGCCGATCTAAATTGGGTGTATGAATCTCTGGATTAAAGGCTCCTATCGTATTCCAATGTTGTTGATCACTTGTAATTAATAAAATATTCGGCCGATTCATTAACTTCATCTCCTATCACTTAGTCCAAAGTACTCTATTGACATTATACATTTCTTTGCTTTTTCATAATTTTTATAAAAAAATATCTGATTATTCAATATAATTATTGTTTTTGATATAGATCATACGCTTCTTGATATATTTCTACATAACGATCTACTTGCATTTTTTTAAGGGTATTTTGATATTCTTCCCATTCATTTTCAATGTCACTTTGTCCTGTAATCCATTTTGCTTTCATTTCCTCTACATAAGTTTCTATATCCGAACGAATAGTTGCAATTTCATTCAATTGATCGTTAGTAAAACTCATAATAGGCAAGGGTTCCTTTGTAGCAAACTCATCATATACTTCATAAGCTGCTGTTTTTCTTTCTGCTGATTTATTTTGTATTAAACGATTTTGATATACGTTTTTAGAAACAATTCCTGGTGCAAAAGGTCCTGCTGAATTTTCAAATTTAAATTGAGCTGCTGTACAAGATTTTTTAACATCTGGATCTTCTTCAAAAACTTTTTTAATATTAGGTGCATATTGATCGATTAAATCTTCTAATGGTATAAATATACCTTGTGACCCATATTTAATTACATCACTATCATTTAATCCTCCACCCAAAAAAATATCTGGTAATTCATTGGATGCTAAAACTAAGTTTTTCTTCTCATTCCATATACTTCCTGAAATACATTCATATTCAACATGAATACCTGTTTTTTCTTCTAGATTTTTTAAAATTTTCATCTTATTAAAATCTTTACTTTGAGGATCAATTTGAGTAAAGGAATGAATGGTAATTTTTTCGTTAACAATAGGATAACCTGTTAAATTAAAATTCTCACTAACTGTTTCTTGTTTTCCTACCGTACCTGATGATTTTTCTGTTTTACCACATCCTATTAACGATATACATAAAATAGATGATAACCCTAATACAAGTACTCTAGATATAAACTTTTTCTTCATGATGAAAGTCCCCTATTTTTCTCTTCATTTTAACTTTGATTTTAATTTCTTATTTTGATAAAAATCATCTTTACTATGATAAAAACTTTTTAATTATTCATAAGCCCCCCTTTCTTTGACTATTTTTTTACTTTCTATCATATATCGATTATCCTTTAATAGATCCTACCATAATTCCTGTAGTAAAATATTGTTGNATAAAANGATATACACATAAAATAGGTAGAGTAGAAACAATAATAACCCCATATTTAAGCATATCAGCTAACTTTTGTTGTTCAATCACACTGGCTGCATCTCCTCCAAAGCCACTACTTGCCTCTTGCTGAATTAAAATTTCTCTTAAAATTACTTGTAAAGGAAAACGTTCTCGATCGCGAATATAAATTAACGCTTTAAAATAAGAATTCCAATGAGCTACTGCATACATAAGTACAATAACTCCTATAATAGGTTTTGCTAATGGTAATGCTATTTGAAAAAAATATTTTGTTTCTGAACAACCATCTACTTCTGCTGCCTCATGTAACTCTTCCGGAATACTATAAGCAAAATAGTTGCGAGTTACAATCAAATTATATACACTTATGGCATTAGGAAAAATTAAAGCCCACATCGTATTATTGATACCTAATTTACTAACTAACAAATATGTAGGTATTAATCCCCCTCCAAAAAACATTGTAAAAGTAATCATTCCCATAAAAATATTTCTTCCAACTAATTCTTTTCTAGCTAAAGCATAGGCTNCAGGTGCGGTTAAAATAAGATTAACCAATGTACCTATTACAGTATACAGAATAGTATTTTTATATCCTGACCAAATATCTTGGTTTTCAAAAATTGCACTATAACCATCCACATTTAATCCCCGTGGTAATATCCATACCCTTCCTGCTGAAACTAAATTAGGATCACTTACAGATGCAATAACAATAAAATATAATAAAGCTGGTATTACAAATAAATAAAGTTCCCAATGTTTCTTTACTTTCTTAAATACTTCTTGTTTTGGTTTTTCAATAGTTACTACTTTTTGTTTAAGGACTCCTTCTTGTTTCACTTTTCTCCTCCCTTTCTTTTATATTGAATTTTAATTTTAAATACTACTACTATAGATAAATCTTGTTTTTATGATTCTTTTCCATAAACAAATGGATTCCATCTTTTTTGTTGTATACTTCAAAAATTTCCAAATGCTATATATTATGTATAACATGTATTCATAACGTTGTAAACGAACAGTTTTTTTATGCATTTTTTAATATAGATTCTGTGCATCGGTATTTTATTTCTACCGTAATATAGTATAATGGAAATATCTCCTATTATTTATTTTAGGTAAAATATTAATATCTTTATTTGGAGGCTTTACTATGATTGGGAAAAAAAAGAACCATTCTATATTTACTAAATATCTTCTGTCCTATTTAATTCTATTAATCCTGCCTATTATTTTAATTACATTCTTTGTATCAAAAACAGTCTTTCAATCTTTATCAGCCGAAGTATCTGAGAATAATAATATTTCAAACAATTTAATCACTTATTCTCTTGAAAACGAATTGAATGTTTGTTCTAAAATTGCAACTCATATTAATGCTTCTCGTGATATTCATCCATTTACTTTAGAAAGTAATGCCATCAAAGCAATGGATTTAATTGATACCTTAAAAAATATAAAGTTACCAATACTTTTTTTGATCAGATATTTGTCCATTTTTTCAATGATAGTTATATTTATTCAGAAACAGGTAGTTATACCAACTATACATTTTTTAAGTTATTTAACTTAAAAAATGTTAATCATAACGAATTTTATAATACTATTCTTTCCATTAAAGAACCGACTTTTATTATAAATCTTGATATAACAATACAACGATGTGATAAAACATGTACTTTATTGGTTATTCCTTTAATTTATAATTATGAAGTAGAAGGGATCATTTCCTTTATGATTGATAATAAAAATTTAAATAAAATTTTAGGAAATATAGACAATATAAATAGGAACACCTATCTTTTAGATTCTTCTGGTACTATTCTTAATGATATCGAAATAGATCCTATTGTTTTACAAAAAATAGGAAAATATACCATTCAAAATCTTATTGATACCATAGATGAAAAGAACTATGTATCTCAATTGATTCAAGGATATACAGTTTATATTTCTAAATTATCTAAATATAATTTGATTTATTTATCCATCACAGCCAATCAAACTCTTTTTAATAAAGTAACTACCGTACAAAAAAGAATGCTAATGACTATCTTTATAACTTTAATTATTGGTGGATTTATTATTTTTTTATTATTAAAAGCTAATTATAAACCGATTAAAGATTTAAAAACCTTATCCAACCATGTAAATAAACAAAAAAAGGATTTATCTAAAAATGAATTGGATTTAATTCGAACTACTATTGTAGAATTGAGCCAAAGAAATAATGAATTAGAATTAGAATTAGAACAAAACTTACTGATTCGTCAGAACTTTTTATTAAACCAATTAATTAATGGCAATATTACAAATACAGAAAACTTCCATAGAGAAAGTCAACAAGTACACCTTAATTTTAAAGCAAACTATCATAGGATCATAGTAGTAAAATCAGTATCTCCTATTACCTCTATTGGTTCTTTACTTGCTAATATAACAGAGGAAAACTTTTCATTTCGTTATGAATATATGATCCAACAATTACCACCCGATATTATAATATTCATTATAGGAACTGATCATTTATTCCATGAAAAATTCCCGAAAACAATCTCAAAAAATCAATATCAAATTTCATTCAGTACACCTTATACGGAACTTATCTATACACCAAAAGCTTATATTGAAGCAAGAACAAACTTCGACCTACAAACTATTTCGGGATCTTCAATTATTGATTCCTCTTATGTGTATATGATAGAAAACTTTTGCAAAAAATATAAAAACAAACAGAAATTTATTCAAAAATTATTAGACCTTGGAGAAACAACTGAACTAAAAAATTCTATTATTGAGATGATCCATGAATTAGATAAAGAAAAGATAAATCTTGCATTAATTCGAAATGTTTATTTAGAAGTAATTTTAATTTTTAACGCTTTTTTTGAACAAAATAAACAAATTTTCGAATACCCAAATATTGATTTAGCAATTTTCTTTGAAGTTCATGAAAAAGAAACTTTAAAAGATATGTTTTTAGAAATACTCGACGATATGATATCAACTATTAATGAAAAATCAGATATGGTACTTCCCACCCTTTCTATTGCTAGTATTAAAAAAGCTATCCTTGATAACTATACTGATTGTTCTTTTTCTATACAGCTGATTGCAGAAAAATTTGATGTTTCAGCATCTTATTTAAGCCAATATTTTAAAGAAAAAACGGGATCAACAATCTTAGAATATATGACTAATTTAAAAATAGAAAGAGCTAAACATCTTCTTCAAGATACTTCTATCCCTTTAAAAAANGTAGCCAAACAAATTGGTTACATACACGTTTCCAGTTTTATTCGACGATTTAAACAAGTTACTCAAACTACTCCTAGTGAATATAGAAAACAATTTCAATCTTCCCATAAAAATGAATAATTATCTAATCAAGTACTTCCTATGGAGTACTTGATTAAATCGTTACTTCTTTCATAATAAAAACTGTTGTTTTTTTTAGCATATCAATCTCATAAGGAACGACTCTTTCTCCTTTTGCATTCCAAAACACTCGTACAACGGGTCGACTAGGCATATTATAATTTTGCTGAATAACAATTCCCTTTTCTCCTGTATTTAATATAACTCCTTGACCGACAGGATATATCGCAATCTTTCGAATAAATTTTTGTATCATGGAAGCATCAAAAATTTGTCCTCCCATATTCATTAAATATTCTATAACCTCATATGTTTTTATTCCTTTACGATACGGTCTATCCGAAGTCATGGCATCAAAAACATCACAAATACTCACTAAACGTATTCCATCATGGATTTGATCTCCTTTTAATCCACTCGGATATCCACTGCCATCTAAACGTTCATGATGAGCTAATACAATTACTTTTGAAATTCCACTTAACTCCGGATAATTACGTAAAACATGATATCCATCCTGAGGATGCAACTTGATCTTTTGAAACTCTTCCTCCGTTAAAGGGTCCTTTTTATTTAAAATACTTTCTGGTATAAAAATTTTACCTAAATCATGTAAAAGAGCACCTATAGCAATTTCCTTTATTCTAGACATAGAATACCCAAAAAACTTAGACATAATAATCGACATCATGCAAACATTAATAGAGTGAGCATAGGTATAAGTATCATAACGCAAAATATCTGCTGCATGAATTAATATTTCCTTTTCATCTATAATTTGATCCATCACATCTGTTACAAGATTATTTACCGCTTCCATATCTAATGTCTGTGTTTCTTTCATCATTTCTACAATTTTATGAAATTGACGTTCACTTTGCGCTCGAATATGATGATATATAAATTCATCCTCCACAATCTCTTGTGAAAATTTATCTTCTATATATAAAGAAATAATACCCATTTCTTTTAATTTTGAAATATAATTTAAGCGTAATTTCATACCTTTTGCAAGTAAGACCCTACCTTTATCATCATANATAGATCTCGCTAGTATTTCATTACCTTTTACATTATCAATATAAACTCTTCTCATTGTTTCTTTTTTTCACCTTCCCCTATTGACCTCTATTATCATACCTTAATTTCTATATTCTTGTAAAGAATATTTTCCATTTTTCTACACAAAATAATAACAATATCTCTATGATCTTTTTGATAAAAATCATATCGACTATTTTTTAGTTTTTATCTTCATTTTTACTTTGTAAATATCATAATATTTTTATATTTTTTTCTTTTATTTTAGGAAATGTGACACCTGTTTTTCTAAATACACAAAATAAACTCTATTTTTTAGTTATTTATTTTTTTATTTCTCTTTTATTTTGTATATATTGCTAATTTATTTTATTTTTTTTATAGAAACTGTTTAATTTTCAAGTACCTATTTATTGACATTTTTTTTACCTTATGATATGATCTTACTAGTTAAAAAATTAACATATGGGTATTGACCTAGTCATTGACATTATTTTCTTTACTCTTGATTGTTATTTTTTTAACAACTGGTAAAATGGTTACGNTTATGTTAACAAAAGATTTGCTTTTTATAAATGAAAGTATAGATCTCAATTAAAGGAGGATGCTCTATCATGGAAAAGAAAAAAGAAAACCAAGCCAAAACTATAGATGTTCAAAAAATGATTGATGACTTGGTTGCCAAAGGTCAAAANGCCTTNGAAGAATATATGTCTTTAAATCAAGAACAAGTAGATCATATTACAAAAGAAATGGCTCTTGCTGGTTTAGACAAGCATATGTATTTAGCTAAATTAGCTGTTCAAGAAACAGGTCGTGGAATCTTTGAAGATAAGATTACCAAAAATATTTTTGCAACTGAATATATTTATCATAGTATTAAGTATGAAAAAACAGTAGGTATTATTGATAAAAATGATCAAGAAGACTATATGGAAGTAGCTGAACCTGTAGGTGTTATTGCTGGTGTAACCCCTGTNACCAATCCTACATCTACTACTTTATTTAAATCTATTATTTCTGCCAAAACTAGAAACCCTATTATTTTTGCATTCCATCCTGGTGCTCAAAAATCTTCTGTTGAAGCAGCAAGAATTGTGCGTGATGCAGCAGTAGCAGCAGGTGCACCTAAAGATTGTATCCAATGGATTGAAANCCCTTCCCTTGAAGCTACTCAAACATTAATGAATCACCCTGGTATTGCTCTTGTATTAGCTACTGGTGGATCTGGCATGGTACGATCTGCTTATTCTACAGGAAAACCTGCATTAGGTGTAGGACCTGGAAACGTTCCTTGCTTTATAGAAAAAACTGCTAACCTTAAACGCTCTATTACCGATTTAATTTTATCTAAATCCTTTGATAATGGTATGATTTGTGCTTCTGAACAAGCTGCTATTATTGAGGCGCCTATTTATGATAAAGCAGTAGCTTATATGAAAGCTCATAAATGTTATTTTGCTACACCAGAAGAAGTTAAAAAATTAGAACCTGTCATTATGAATCCTGAAACAGGAGCTGTAAATCCTCCAATTGTGGGAATGTATCCATATAAAATTGCTGCTTTAGCAGGTATTACTATTCCAGAGGATACAAAAGTTCTTTGCTGTGAAATTAAAGATGTAGGACACGAATATCCATTATCTAAAGAAAAACTTTCTCCTGTTTTAGCTGTATTAAAAGCTAAAGATGTAGATGAAGGTATTCATCTTTGCGAAAAAATGGTAGAGCTTGGTGGCTTAGGTCACTCTTCCGTTGTTCACTCTCAAGATAAAGAAGTTATTAATAAATTCTCTAGTCGACTCAAAACAGGTCGTGTTATTATTAACTCACCTTCTACTCATGGAGCTATCGGAGACATTTATAATACCAATATGCCTTCTTTAACTCTTGGTTGTGGATCCTATGGTCGAAATTCTACAACATCTAACGTAACTGCTGTAAATCTAATTAATAAAAAAAGGGTGGCGAAAAGAAGAGTGAATATGCAATGGTTTAAAATTCCTGAAAAAATCTATTTTGAGCCAGGTTCTATTCAATATTTAAGTAAAATGCCTGATATTACTCGTGCCTTTATCGTAACAGACCCCCTAATGGTAGAAATAGGTTATTTAGAAAAAGTATTATACCATTTACGTAATCGTTTAGATTATGTTCATAGTAAAGTATTTAGTGATGTAGAACCAGATCCTTCTTTAGAAACAGTACAAAGAGGTGCTGAAGCAATGAGAGATTTTCAACCTGATGTTATCATTGCTTTAGGTGGCGGTTCTGCTATGGATGCCGCTAAAGGAATGTGGTTATTCTATGAACATCCTGATGCTGATTTCTCTAGCATGGCACTTAAATTTATGGATATCCGAAAACGAGTATATAAATTCCCTAAAATGGGTCAAAAAGCAAAAATGGTAGCTATTCCTACTACATCTGGAACTGGTTCTGAAGTGACTTCTTTTGCTGTTATCACTGATAAAGAAAAAAATATCAAATATCCTTTAGCAGATTATGAACTAACACCAGACGTAGCTATTATTGATCCTGATTTTGTTATGACTGTACCTCCTAAAGTAACTGCTAATACAGGAATTGACGTATTAACTCATGCCATTGAAGCCTATGTATCTGTACTAGCATCCGACTATACTGATGCATTAGCAATGAAAGCCATTGAATTAGTCTTTGAATATTTGCCTCGTGCATACAAAAATGGAAATGATGCTGTAGCAAGAGAAAAAATGCATAATGCTTCTTGTATGGGTGGTATGGCCTTTACAAATGCATTCTTAGGTGCAAATCACTCAATGGCTCATAAGTTAGGAGGAGAATTTAATATTCCTCATGGAGCTGCCAATGCAGTNCTTCTACCCTATGTAATTGAATACAATGGCGAATCTACACCAACAAAATTTATGTCTTTCCCTAAATATGAACATTATATTGCTCCAGAAAAATATGCTCAAATTGCTAAACACTTAGGACTTCCTTGCTCTACACCAGAAGAAGGAGTAAAATCATTAGCAAATGCTGTTCGTAAATTAATGACGGATCTAAATATGCCACTTACTCTTCGTGAATATGGTATTGAAGAAAAAGCTTTCTTATCTAAAATTGATTATTTAGCTGAAAAAGCTTTTGAAGATCAATGTACTACAGCAAATCCTAGATTACCTTTAGTAAAAGAATATGCTGAAATTTATAGAAAAGCATATTACGGAAAATAAAATCTTATTTAAACTTTNTAATAAATTTTAATAAAAAAGCAATGTTATGACAAAAATAACAGTTCAAACGACTATAGATACTTATAAAAATTAACATTTGAACTTGAATCTCTATCACTCTTCATTTTATATATTATTTTTTATATTTAAGAGGTATCCATCAACGGATGGATACCTCTTATTCTTTCCTTTATACTATTTAAAAATATACTATAAATATCCAACCTATNGACACCTAAAATCCATATACATGATAAAAAACTTACTTTCCAAAGTAAACTTGAGAATCATTTTAATCTACAATATCCGCTATTTTTTCCTTCCTCCACCTTATTAGCATAGATATTATTCCAATTAAAATTAAACTTATATAAGATATAGCCCAAAAATACTTTGGATAACTAATCCTAGTAATATAATGCAGCAATAAATAGTTTAATAATACTTTAAAAGTAAATAATGCTATTGGCAATTGAATGCCTATTAAAGTTATATAGTTTTGTCCTATGCTAGAGACAACCATAGATATTAAAGCAAATACAAAAGCTAATATATAAACTCCTAATACTGTAAGTATAATATACCGAAGAAATGTTAAATCATACCAAGAAATAATAATGTTAAATCTGGAGTTTATATTGCAATTAAAAAACATTGATACATTGTTTGATGAATATATAAAAAAGAAACCTATAAATTGCTATGTTCCTCTCTATTTTCATAGGCTCTTATATATTCTTCCCTACAAGGTAATTCCCAAAATACATCTATTCTTTTATTGAAAATCACATCATATCT
>JGI24708J26588_10003532_pt1 | contig 11272 bp, 11 predicted proteins | sample BioPla1DNA2_FD_26588 | JGI IMG/M metagenome (IMG submission 26588) | reverse complement strand
AGCGGAACCAGAAGCTATATGAAACGTTATATGTGTAACAAAAATAATGTAAAAGCCGGAGCGGCTAATAATCAAAGTGGAAATTATAATTTTAAAGTTAACAACAGAGATCCCAAAGACTATAAGGCGTCGGATAAATCGAAGGGATTGCAAACGCACGAGAAAGAGCAAGAACCAGATAACTTGGAAATGCTTAGAAGACTTGAACGAGAAAAGAAAGTTATGCAGAAGAAAAAGAATAGGGACGAATTATATGATGATATTCAAAAACCAAAACGTCCACAAATGAAAGCCAAAAGAATGCCGAAGAAGGATTGGACAAAAAGTTATATCTATGGTCAACTTGATGAAGATGACGATTACTTTTGGTAATATGCAGATTTGCAAAATCTAGTCGGTATAATGTGTTATAATTGAATATAGTTAATTATTTAAAAGCCTTAACATTTTCCATATTAAATTATGGGATGCTAAGGCTTTATATATGTTGTGACTATGGAAAAAGTATATAGTCCGAGAAGCGGATAATCGAACATATAGATGGAAGGAGTTAAATATGCAAGATGTAATTAAAGATATTAAAATCTCTGTACGCAATCTGGTTGAGTTTATTTTGCGGAGCGGTGATTTAGATAATAGAAGAACTAAAAGTGATGCCAATGCAATGCAGGCTGGTAGTAGAATGCATCGGAAACTCCAAAAGCAGATGGGTTCGAATTATAGTGCGGAAGTGCCGTTAAGTATTACAGTTCCTGTATCTAAAGAGGGGATTACTTTCCAACTTACAGTGGAAGGCAGGGCGGATGGTGTAATTGCCAATAATGAGACGTTAGAGGACTTCCAGATGTTTATGTTTGAGAAAGAAGACAATACTCCTCCAGATATCATTATCGATGAAATTAAGGGTGTCTATATGGACATATCCCAGCTAAAGAAACCAATCGCAGTTCACAGAGCGCAAGCAATGTGCTATGCCTATATCTATGCAGCAAAATATGATCATAGTAGAATAGGGATTCGTCTTACCTATTGTAATCTTGAGACGGAAAACCTACGTTATTTTGAAGAGACCTTATCTTTTGAAAACTTAAGTGAGTGGTTTCAAAAATTAGTTGACGAATATGCCAAATGGGCGGTATGGCAGATTAAGTGGAGCGAAAAAAGAAATATATCTATAAAGGCTTTGGAATTTCCTTTCCCTTATCGCAAGGGACAAAAGGAATTGGTTACTGGGGTATATAGAACCATTCTTCGTAAGAAGAAGTTATTTATTGAGGCACCTACAGGGGTTGGAAAGACAATATCTACAATCTTCCCATCTGTTAAAGCGATGGGAGAGAATATCGCTGAGAAAATATTCTACTTAACAGCAAAAACGATAACCCGTACAGTGGCGGAAGATACCTTTGCTCTCCTTAATCAGCAGGGAGTATCCATGAAGTTGATTACCATTACTGCCAAGGAAAAAGTTTGTATCTTGGATAAGCCAGATTGTAACCCTGGTTCTTGCGAAAGGGCGAAGGGGCATTTTGACCGCGTGAATGATGCAGTTTATGATTTACTGACTAATGAGAATGAGATTAACAGAGATCTCATTGATTTATATGCCGAAAAACATTGCGTTTGCCCATTTGAAATGTCTTTGGATGTTACGCTTTGGGCAGATGCAATAATCTGTGATTATAACTATGTCTTTGATCCGAATGTGTATCTGCGGAGGTTCTTCCAGAATGAAAAGAAGAATGATTATATTTTCTTAGTGGATGAAGCGCATAATCTTGTTGATAGAGCAAGGGAAATGTACAGTGCCGTACTCTATAAGGATGGTTTTCTCAAGGTGAAACAACTTGTTAAAGATAAAAGTGCAGAACTAAAGAAACAGTTAGAGCAGTGCAATAAAGATCTTCTGATGTTAAAAAGGGAATGTGACGAGTTTGAAGTAGTAACAAATGTCGATAGTTTCAGCATGCATTTGATGCGCCTGATGACAGAATTTGAGATCTTTCTACAAAAGAATCATATTATAGATGGTAAGGATGAAATTTTGCAACTTTACTTAGATGTCCGTCATTTTCTTAATATATACGAGATTCTGGATGATAATTATACGATTTATACGGATTATGAGAATGGGGATAACTTCCGAATCAAACTTCAATGCATGGATCCTTCGACTAATCTATATAAATGTATGGAAAGAGGGAGAAGTACCGTATTGTTTTCTGCCACCTTTCTACCAATTAATTATTATAAAGAGCAACTTGGCGGAAAGAAGGAAGATTATGCGGTTTATGCACCCACCTCATTTCTCCCAGAGAATCGTCTCATTATGATTGCCAATGATATAAGTACAAAGTATACTCGTAGAACCCCAAAAGAGTTTCGCAAAATCGCAGATTATATTAAAGAGTTTACAGGTGCCAGAACTGGCAATTACATGGTTTTCTTTCCATCCTATCAGATGCTATCACAGGTGGCTGAAATTGTAAAAGATGAGATGGAAGGGCTTGATATCCAGAGCAGTAATATGACTGAAGAGGAAAGGGAGAATTTCTTAGAGGGATTTCTTCCTAATCCAGTAACGAGCCGAGTAGCCTTCTGTGTTATGGGAGGTATTTTCAGTGAAGGAATAGATTTGAAAAATAACCGGCTCATTGGTGCGATAATTGTTGGAACCGGATTACCGATGGTATGTAATGAAAGAGAATTGTTCCGGGGTTATTTTGATGAAAGAAATCGAATGGGATTTGAATATGCCTACCTTTATCAAGGGATGAACAAGGTTTTGCAATCTGCGGGAAGAGTAATTCGAACTAAGGAAGATGTAGGTGCGATTCTGCTATTAGATGATCGATTTACAAAAAATCAATATGCCAGATTATTTCCCAGAGAATGGTTCCCTAATGTTATTGTCAATCGGAAAACGATGCTTACAACATTAGAGAACTTCTGGGAGGAGAAAGCCAAGGACAAAAGTTAGAAGTAAAGGAAACGATTAGGAGCTCCATAGAAACTCTCTCGCTCTAAAAAGTTTTTTCCAGAAGCAACCCGAGTGATCCAGTTTGTTAAATAAAAAAGAACAGAACCTAGGAGAGAGCCAAGGAAACCATAGATAATATCATCTATATCACATCTGGATATGAAGAAGAAATATTGTAAGATTTCTATGACTATAGGTAACAGAAGGAAACATATATGTTTGAGAAAGCGTGAATGTTTCCTTGTAAGCAGCGTAATATAGTATCCATATGGTACAAAAATAAGAATACGGCTGCCTAAATATATAAATATATCACTGATAGGAATAATATCATAGAGAAAATCCTCAATCTGTCCTGCTAGGGCGAAAAATGGAGTATAGTTAACTGTATCTTGCCATATTACTGCACGGTATACCATAGGGAATGCATCTTTAGCAAAGGAACCATAAGCAATAATCCCTAAGTAAAAAAGAATAAAAATAATACTGTTATTACGATAGAAAATATTGTAATTATGAATTCTTGTACCATATCCGGTAATATAGCGAATAAAACAGTGAACTGAAGGTACAATCCAGTTGATAGCTATAATCCCTTTTAATAGATTTGAATAGGGGATAAATGAACCGTGGTCTGCACTAAAATAGGTTAATACTGTAATCGTTAAACTGATAAATACGGTGAGTAAAGTATAAACAAAGCAGGCTTCATATGTAGTCGATCGCTGTAACAGAATATGACAGAAGAGAATGGATATAAGACAGGAAACAACAGATACAGAGTAGAAGGATGCAAAGAAATAATAAGCCAAAAATTCTAAAACTATAGTTATAATACTAAAAAACACTATTAATGAAGAAATTTGAATATAGGAACGCCTTTGCACCTGGAACACCTACTTTCTTTGATAATACTATATTTTTAAACATCATAATATCATTCGGATTTTTTCTGGAACAACACTAACTTTAATATGGGAACTAATTGCGGGTATCTCACCATCGGTATGAACTGCTAAATTACGGTCTGTTTTAATCTCAATGGTAGCACAATCAAAAGTTTCTACACCTTTTACATAAATATGTTTTCCGAAGAGTATGGTAGGTAATAAAAAGATCACTTTCAGTCTGCTCAAGCCATGCACAAGACATACGCTAAGCTTACCATCAGTTGGGTCAGCATGGGGAGCCATTGCAAGACCACCACCTTCATATTTATGTATCATACTAGACACTAAGAGGATTTTATCATAAGTGTCTTTTTTTATGCCGTCAATGATTATTGTACCATTGGCAGGCTTAACTGTAAGTAATTGTTTAATTGCAATTGCTAAATAGATAAATTTGCCTGCACCAAAACGGTTGAAACGCTTTTTTAAAGGCGAGCTAGCCACTTCATAACACACANTGGCATCATATCCGATTCCGCTTGAACAAGCGAATTTTCTTGGGGAAACATCAATGCCTGGAAATTCGATTCTTCCGTGGTCTAAATATTGATAATGAGTCGGTTTTAATATGGAATTTAAAGCCTTTATCGGATCCTTAGCAATCTTTAGACTTCTTGCTAAATCATTACTAGATCCGGAAGGTATGTATCCTAATAAAACATCTTGATATATTTTAATGCCGTTAATTACTTCATTGACAGTACCATCGCCACCTAATATGACGATGTTCTTTATTCCGGAAAATTTACTACAGATTTCTTCTGCAATTTCTGTCGCATGACCTTCCATGCGCGTAAATATAGCAGTATAAGGAATTTCTCTTTTATCCAATTCCCTCTTTACCGTCCACCAATGACGGATACCTTTGCCGGAGCTTGATTTCGGGTTAATAATAAAGTGGTACATAGCCTATACTCTCCCTTGCTGCAAGAATCTATTTCGCTAATATATGAAATTTGCAAGAACCTTTCTTAAGAGGGCTTCTTGTATTCTTATTCATTAAATTAGATGTTTAAATACATTTAAATAGTAAATGATTATCGTTTTGTTGTCAATCATTCATGGGAAATAAAACAGTATTTACTACAAAATATTTAGCCTATTTAATGTGTAACAGGAACAGGCACAGAATTGTCCGTGTCTCATAAAATATATAGAACAACAAACACGTGTTGTTGCTCGTAAGAAATGAAAGGAGAGTATTGTAAATGGATAGACGGATGTATCGTGGAAATTATTATAGACCCGGTAATAGAAATGTTTCTCCGTATAGACGAAATGATCCTGAATGTAGAGACCAAAAAAGAGGCTATGCACACGACAGCTGTGAGAAAAAGATGAATGATTATGAAAGCGGTTTTGACAGGTATCCGCTTGGGATGTGCTATGTGCCATGGCAGTCTTTTGAGAACGTGTATGAAAACGAGTATCAAGCATGGGATCGTGGAACGCTTTTCAAAGATCTTGATTTAGAATTTCTAGGAAGGAGCTGTAAATAATGGATGGTAAGAGTAGAGATAAACTTTTTGCTTGTATCGGAGCATTGAGCTTTGTCATGGATGATTTAAGAATATATCTAGATACACATCCAAGAGATCAAGAAGCTCTAGACTACTGGAAAAAGGTTGAGAAAGTTCGGAATGAAGCAGTGAAGGAATACACGAAGTGCTATGGACCGATTAATATGTATGACGTGGATGTGGATGATAGATGGACTTGGGCAGAAGGACCATGGCCTTGGGAAGGAAGGTGTTAGTGTATGTGGAGTTATGAGAAAAGATTACAATATCCAGTAAAAATCACGCAGTGTAACCCTAGATTGGCGCAAGTTATCATTAGTCAGTTTGGAGGACCCGATGGAGAATTAGCGGCTTCGCAACGTTATCTGTCACAGCGCTACACCATGAGCAATCCCAAAGTCGCAGGACTTTTAACGGATATTGGGACAGAAGAAATGGCACACATGGAAATGGTATGTGCAATCGTTCACCAATTAACAAGAGATTTAACACCGCAGCAAATTATGGAGGGCGGATTTGAGAAATATTATGTTGATCACACCTTAGGTTTGTGGCCACAATCCGCAGGTGGAGTTCCATTTACCGCTACTTTCTTCCAGAGTAAGGGTGATCCTATTACTGATCTTGTAGAAGATATGGCTGCAGAACAGAAAGCAAGAACAACATACGATAACATCCTTCGTTTGGTACATGACCAAGAAGTATGTGAACCAATTAAGTTTTTAAGGCAAAGAGAAATAAATCACTTCCAGAGATTTGGAGAAGCGTTAAGAATGATACAGGATGATCTTGATTGCAGGAACTTCTATGCATTCAATCCTTCTTTTAAGAGTGATCTTGTTAAATAAGAGACAATAAAAGTATATTATGTGCCCTGAAGAATTTAGATTCTCTTCAGGGCTTCTGAAAAAAATGTAGAATTATCTAAAAATATTCTTTAAAAATAGTTATTGACAAATACTTTAAAGCGTAATATGATTATATAAATCAATAAGAAAAACCGTTGAGAAAGAGGAGTAGGCTTCAATTCAACATTACAGAGAGTCGCGGCTGGTGGGATGCGATATGAAGATTTTAGCTGAATGGACTTTCGAGGGCAACCCGAACCGAGAGTAGTAGGCGTTGACGGAAACCATAACCGTTATATATATGGCATATATGTTAGTATATGAAGGAGTGGACTTAGTCAATTTGAGTGGTACCGCGGATTTTTATTCGTCTCAAGTATATTTTATACTTGGGGCTTTTTTTATTACTTAAATTTATAACAAGTATGAATTTAAACGAATAAAAATACTACAAAAATTGAATTAAGTCAAATGGTGAACACAACGGAAGTATTGATGGGCTATAAATATCACAAATTATTGGAGGTAAAGGATATGAAAAAATTAATTTTAGCAACTTTTATTCTATCAATCGCCATCAGTATTCTAACTGCTTGTGGAACAAAGGAAGAAGCTGGCGATAAGCTTAGCCAGGGGACAAAGAATAATGTAACCATCGGTGTCGGTCAATTCGCCGAACATGCCTCCTTGGATAACTGTAGGGAAGGTTTCCTGGCAGGATTAGAAGAGGAAGGATACGTTGAAGGAGAGAATCTAACCGTATATAGAGAAAATGCACTTGCAGATGGTAGCAATGCAAATCAGATTGCAAATAACTTCATTGCAAAGAACGTAGATCTTATCGCAGCAATTGCGACACCAATGGCGCAAAGTGCATTTGGTGCCGCTAAAGATACCGATATTCCTGTAATCTTTACTGCTGTAACAGACCCTGTTGCAGCACAGCTTGCCAATGAGGATCACAAGCCAAATGGTAATGCAACCGGCACCAGTGATAAACTTCCTGTGGAATTACAGCTGGAAATGATTCGTGCTATATTACCAGAGGCAAAAACTATTGGAATAATGTATAGCACCAGTGAAGCAAATTCTATATCTGCAATTGAAGAGTATAAAGAAGCTGCTCCTAAGTACGGTTTTGAAATTATAGAAAGCGGAGTATCTACAATTGCTGATATCCCTCTCGCAGCAGATAATCTGTTGGAGAAAGTGGATTGCATTAACAATCTGACAGATAATACAGTAGTAAGTGCACTACCGGTGATTTTAAATAAAGCAGCCAAAAAGAATATCCCTGTATTCGGTAGCGAAGTTGAGCAAGTAAAACTAGGGTGCCTTTCATCCATGGGATTGGATTACTATGAATTAGGTGTTCAGACTGGAAAAATGGCTGCTCGTGTATTAAAGGGCGAAAAAACCGCCAGTGAGATTAACTTTGAGGTAATTGAAGAGGCTTCTTTCTACGGAAATACAGCAGTCGCAGAGAACCTTGGCATCACATTACCGGGAGAATACGTAAATAATGCAAAAGAAATGTTTCATGAGATTACAGAGTAATAATTGGAGAATTTATTATGTGTAATCTTAGAAAAAATAAATATCAATTACAAATACAAATAGAAAAGTCGTAGTAATATAGGGGAGGTAATGTATGTTAGAATCGATATTGGCTGTGTTAGAAACGATATTGGTAATATTTATAGGAGCATTGGAGGAAGGTCTGGTCTATGCAGTTATGGCATTGGGCGTATACATTACCTATAAAATTCTTGATTTTCCGGATCTATCAGTAGACGGTACATTTCCTCTCGGGGCAGCAGTGACAGCAACTTTAATAACAAAAGGAGTTTCTCCCATATTGACCTTATTAATTTCCTTTGTTATTGGAGCTTTTGCAGGTATGTTGACTGGTATCATTCATGTCAAATTTAAAATTAGGGATCTCCTGGCTGGTATCATTATGATGACAGCACTGTATACGATCAATCTTAGAATTACCGGTGGTAAATCCAATGTACCTATTTTTATGCAAAAAACTATTTTTAACAACTCTTTTTTAAATGGAATGCCTGAGGAGGTTCAACCGTATTTGGTATCCATTGTATTGTTTTTTATTGTATTGCTTATGAAACTACTTTTGGATCTATATTTAAAAACAAAATCCGGTTATTTGCTTAGGGCAGTGGGAGATAATGAAATGGTTGTTACTGCACTTGCAAAAGATAAAGGAATTACTAAAATCATTGGTCTAATAATTGCCAATGCTTATGTAGCATTATCTGGGAGTGTATATGCGCAGAAGAGTGGATACTTTGATATTTACACGGGAACTGGTACTATGGTTATGGGATTGGCCAGTGTGGTTATCGGAATCAATTTGTTAAAGAAAGTTTCCTTTGTAAAGGCAACTTCAGCGGTGATTGTTGGCTCCGTTATTTATAAAATATGCGTTGCAATTGCAATTTATTTTGGATTGGAAACATCGGATCTTAAATTGATTACCGCGGTCTTATTCTTCGTTATCTTGGTTGCGAGTAATGACCGCAAGAGGAGGGCGAAGAGTAATGCTTGAGTTAAATAAGATCACGAAATATTATAATCCGGGAACAGTTAATGAAATGTGCCTATTTAACGACTTTAATTTATCGGTACAGAATGGAGAATTCGTTTCCGTTGTCGGAAGTAATGGATCGGGGAAAACATCCATGTTGAATATTCTATGTGGTAGCATACCTATAGATAAAGGCAGTATTCATGTTCAAGGAAGTAATATTACCAATATGCCGGAATTTAAGCGCCAGCGCAAGATTGGTCGGGTGTATCAGAACCCAGCTATGGGTACCTGCCCGAACATGACAATTTTAGAGAATATGTCTCTAGCAGATAATAAGGGCAAAGCATTTAACCTTGGCTGGGGTACGAATAAGAAAAGGATTGAATACTATCGGGAGAATTTGCGTTCCCTTGGTCTGGGATTGGAGGATAAACTGGATGTGCCGGTTGGTTCCTTATCCGGAGGCCAGAGGCAGGCAATGGCACTTCTTATGGTAACGATGTCACCAATAGAATTCCTAATCCTGGATGAGCATACCGCAGCACTAGATCCAAAGACTGCGGAGTTGATTATGGAGTTGACAGATAAGGTTGTGAAAGAGAAGCAGCTTACAACGATTATGGTTACTCATAATCTTCGATATGCAGTTGAATACGGCAATCGATTGCTTATGATGCATCAAGGAGAGGTAATTATTGATGCATCTGGAGAAGAGAAGAAGCATCTTAGAATAGATGATCTTCTGGATAAGTTTAACCAAATCAGTATTGAATGTGGAAATTAAATTACATTGGCTATATAGGTAAAAGTTATTGTGCTATTAACCGAATTATGGTTGAGCCCGATTTTAATTCAAGAATTACTATGATGGTATCGTTAGTTTATTAAATGGAATAAATCCCGGTCTCCTTGACGGTGTATAGGGTGCATGATAGAATATAAATCGCTAAAATAAAGAAGATTTCGTCAGGGAGGCACAAATGAATAACTTACTGGTGGCACAGTCCGGTGGACCAACTGCGGTGATTAATGCAACACTTGCTGGGGTAATACAGGGTGTGTGTACAACCGATCAGGTTGATATGATTTATGGAGCAAGGAATGGTATTGAAGGAGTTCTAAAAGGCAATATTATTGATTTAAACGAGCTGGCAAAAGATACATCTGCTTTGGATACTCTTACCCATACACCATCGTCTGCTCTAGGAACTTGCAGATATAAGCTGTGTGATTGGCGTGAGGACGAGGAGCCATATCGTAAGATTGTAGAAACTTTTAATAGGTTAAAAATTAAATATTTTGTTTACATTGGTGGCAATGATTCCATGGATACGGTTCATAAGTTATCGGAATATTGCAGGAGTAATAACCATAATTTTATTATTGTTGGTGCTCCAAAAACAATTGATAATGATCTTGCTATGACAGATCATAGTCCGGGGTTCGGGTCTGCTGCAAAGTATATCGCTTCTACTATGGCAGAACTGGAAAGAGATACTGCATCCTATGATTTGCCAGCAGTAACCATAGTAGAAATTATGGGTAGGAACGCAGGGTGGCTAGCGGCATCTTCTGCATTGGCACGAATAAATGGAGGTGCAGGTCCGGATTTAATATACCTTTGCGAAAAGGAATTCGACCAGGAACGTTTTATAAGCGATATAAGAAAGAAACAGGAGAGTAAACCGAATATACTTATTGCAGTCAGCGAGGGAATTAAAGATCAAAATGGAAACTATGTTTCAGACCAGTTATCTTCTGGAGCTGTTGATAATTTCGGACATAAATATATTGCAGGCGCTGCTCGTGCCCTAGAGCAATTGGTTAGAAAAGAGATTGGCTGCAAGGTTCGTTCCATCGAGTTAAACTTGATGCAAAGGGCAGCTGCTCACCTTGCCAGTGATACGGATGTTACTGAAGCTAAGTTATTGGGGCAGAAGGCTGTTTCCTGTGCATTGCAAGGGGGAACTGGTAGAATGGTAGCGATTAAGAGGTCAAGTAACGAACCTTATCGGATTGAATTAATTACGGTTCCGGTAGAAGAAGTTGCTAACAAAGAGAAAAAAGTACCCTTAGATTGGATTACTTCAGACGGTCATGATGTTACAAAGGAAATGCTAGATTATCTGAAACCTTTAATTCAAGGAGAAACAAATATCAAATATGAAAATGGAATACCGAAGCAGATACGATTGTTTTCCATTTAGTAATGATGATTATGCAATAACCAAGTTGTTTTTTTCTTTATTACAAATGATCATTTTTGATTATCGAGTAAATTAATAGAAATAGAATATAAAATTTATAAAAACGCATTTTGTTTTCTTTAACGGTTCTATAATAAATGTTGGGGTGTACTTCACTCCAACGTTTTTTTATATTAAAATACACTTATAAACCGCCTGCCATTATTTTCGTAC
>JGI24708J26588_10003527_pt1 | contig 11286 bp, 7 predicted proteins | sample BioPla1DNA2_FD_26588 | JGI IMG/M metagenome (IMG submission 26588) | reverse complement strand
GTCTTGTCGTAATAGCGGTCGATGAGCGTCTCCCATTTCTCCTCGTTCTCGCTCGTTGCCAGATAAGACAGTCTCATCGTTGCGTAAATCGGATTCGGATACTTCGCCAGAAACTCCGTATTCTCCTCCAAGTCTTTCAGCGTTATTTCCTCTATCTTGCTCGCTATTTCGGCTGTCGTCTCTAATTCCGAAAACTCGTTCATTTTCTTGTCTATTGTCATTTCGTCTAAATACATCATTAAGCTCGCCTCCTTGTTCAATATTTTTATCTTCNCCACCTCTATTATATTCCGCACCTACCCCGATTGTCAGCGGCCTATTTAAGCTTTTTTCTTTTGACCTCGCCATAACCTTTTCCACTGTATAACGATTAAGGCTTGAAATCGTGTCGCCAACTCGCATTAAAGAAATGCTGTCGAGTTTGTTAAGACCGTTTTTTATGACATCGGTATCAATCTCAATATCAATGCCAAGTCTGCTTGAAGTAGCCACAGCAAGCGAATTTTCCAAGAACTTTTGAAATTCTAATCTTTCACTATCTGTAATTCTTAAATCGTTCATCAAAGAATAAAATTTTTCTTCGCCGTATATTTTGCAAAGGAGTTTAATGTTTTCCTCTAATTTATCGCTTTCGATATAGCCCTCATCGGCGATAAGCTCNATAAGCACATCATTATCCTCTTTATCAAAAGCCCAAANTTTTACCTCGTTTACTTCTCTATTCCTCGATACGGTTTGAGTGATGTCAAAAACATGATCCACTCTTTGATATGTGCCGTAATCCTCGAAAATCGGAATGCCTTTTTGTCCTCTTTGGACGACTCTGTTTAATTCCTGCTTCCAATAATCAAATTTGGCACAGGCAGTTGCGTTCGGGTTTCTATCATAAATGCTGAGTTGATTTACAAAGTTATATCGTTGGTTTTTGCCGACTACACGGAGCAGTTTCAGATATTCTTCTTCGCTTTGCAAAACATCTTGCTTGATAACTTCGATGATATTTTGAAAATCATTTATTCGCATATTTCCTCCTTCCGTATTCCGCATTCTAAAATGCTGATATTATGCTGTTTTCGCATATCTGTTTTCCCTTGATTTTATAAGTATTTCTTTTAGGATTTCTTCCAATACATTGACGACAATGCTGTTCCCGGCTTGCTTATAGAGTATGCTTGAAGTGCAGTTTTTTCTTCTTGGAAAAAGGCTCGACACTGTATCAAAATCTGAATCGGAAAAGCCCATAAGTCTAAAGCATTCTCTTTCCGTAAGGTAGCGATATTTGCCACTACCAATATCTATAATGCCGGCATTAGGCACTCTCACTTGCTTGGTGCTAACCGTATAAGCAAAATCCGTAATCACTTTCAGCCTACCTCTGAAATTTGGTTTATAGTTCAGTCTTGGATTGAGCATTTTAAGCATAGATTCCTGTTTTACTTCATACANTTCACCAACTTCCGTTTCCAAAAACTCGCTTAAATGTTTGGCTTCTGTCTTTTGTAGGCTTCCAAAATCAAATAGGTTTCTTCCGAGATAGCTGATGACAAAAATTCTTTCCCGTTTTTGCGGAATACCGAAGTCATAGGCATTTAAAACCTCGTATTTGCTCTCATAGCCAAGCCTTTTCATTTCGCTCAAATAATGAAAAAAGGAGTTCCTCATATTTCTATCAAGAACTCCCTTTACATTTTCCCAAATAACACAAGTAGGTTTTTCGTTCATTTCTTCAATAATTCGTATAGTTTCAAAAAGCAGACTGCTCTTTGTGCCACTTCCTTTTTTGCCTCCTCTTTTTTCTCCGACACGACTGAAATCTTGACAAGGACTTCCGTGCATTANGATATCTATTTTGATATTAGGTGCATGATAATCCGTAACCGAATTAGGGGAGAAGGCTTCGCCATAAAGTGCATTGTAGCTTTTTACGCAAGCCTTATCTATTTCCACATAATCTATAACTTCATGAGGAATTTTTAGGTTTATAAAAGCTTTTCTGATAGCTCCAATTCCGCCAAAAAGTTCCAATAGCTTAATTCTTTCGATATCCATCACCTCCAAAAAAATAAGGGAACAAGATTACTCTCATTCCCTTAAAAATTAGTTTATTTTTTCTTATTTGCGTTTACTTAGACTAGCAATTTTTTCGCTTCAAAATCACCAACTATTTTTGTAAAATATTACAGCAGAATTCACAATTTCCTATTATTTAATTACTTGCGTATTCAAAAATGAAATTGCTTCCTTTACATCCCATTTGCCAAGAATAACGAAGAATATCGCTGGAGCAATATGATTTAGCAAATCTGGAAGTGTAGCCGTGATAAAATCTTCTGACTCAAGCGGAGCAACCTCATAAAAATCATAAGGTAGTGTAAATGTCATTGTTATATCGCAACTACCATCTTCTGTCATATAGATACGAGGATCGTAAAGATAGGCTGGCTTGTACAACCTTCCACCACAGAAATCGCTTCCTTTCAGCCAAATTCGAGCATTTATAAAATTNAAAAGTCTGTACAATGCAAGATGGTTTTCTGGATGTTCTTTGCAGAATTTAGAAGCTGTTGCGTTGAAATAAACTCTTACTTCTGCGGCTTCGTCATACCACCAGATACAGCTTTCGATTGAGNTTCCAGGAACATTTTCAAAACCACTATACTGCATTGTAAAACGCACAACACNTAAGTCTAAATCTCTCCAAAACTTTATGTTATATGATTTCAAGTAGTCACTAAATTTATTTACTGCTATATTCTTGTTCATTTACATCACCATTTTTAACAATATATAGTGCGGCTCGGTTTCCAACACTGCGTTTGGGCTTTCCATTATGTAAGAAAACCTGCTCAACATTCTTAAAAGAAGGGTCCACTCCAACTTTTTTCGCAAATGCCCTTCCTATCCTAGCTTTTACAATCTTTGGCTTTCCAGAATAAGTCATACTGATTTGATTATAGGTTTTCGAAGCCATATTTAAATCAAATTCAATATTGACATTCGTCGGATGATTGACAAACTCTTCAATCTCTTTCATTACTTCAATCTCAAGCTCTGCCTCTGTCTTGGTGTTTGGCAATTTAAGTCCATAATAATCTTTCAGTACATCTACCACAAGCACACTTATATTTATGCCAAGTCTGGCAGACTCCTGAGTAAGCTTTTTTTCAAGGTCTTCTGTGGGGTAAAACTGTATTCTCATTNTGAATACCTCCTTTTATTTATTTCTCACTATATGAGCGTAAGCGATTACACACACATAGTATCACAATTTATTCATGGAGTCAATAGTTTACGCCCATAATTTTAGAAGTTTTTTATTCGATATAAATAATAGGATTTCCATCACTTATATTTTGTTACTGTCTTTTTAATCTCATCTTCAATATTTTTTAAGAAAATCTCTTTTTTGAGTTTTCCGCTTGCGATATCGGATAATTTCATTTCCCATTCAGCCGTTGTCTTTGCCGATTTAAAACTGTCTGAAACGACTGTAACAAGAGCTAATCCCTTATGCGTTACGAGAAGATTTTTCTTATCTCTTTCGATATAACCCTTATAGATAAGGTTTTCTATAATGCCCGCCCTTGTTGCCGGAGTTCCCAAGCCTTTACGCTCGACTTCTACGCCTTTTTCAAGTTCATCTGTTTCTGCAAGCTCCATCGCCTTAAGTAAGGCTTCTTCCGTGTAATGTTTAGGCGGAGTCGTGTATTTTTCTTTGACTTCCTTGGATTTAATGCTCAGAACATCGCCTTTTTCCAAGTCCGGCAAGATAACTTCCTTGTTTTCCTTTTTGATAAAGCCTTTTAAAATCCCGTAAAAGCCCTCTTTAATAATGCTCTTTCCGTTTACGCTAAACAAAGTATCTCCATCTTTACAAACAAGCTTAGTCGTGCTTTCGACAAGGTTATCCATCCTTGCCATAAGAAGCCATGCCTTGATAAGCGAAAAGATTTTTGCTTCACTCGCATTCAACTTTGAAATATCCTCATTAAGAGATAGGGAAGTGGGGATAATGGCATGATGGTCTGATACCTCTTTGTCATCAAACATACATTCAAAATTTGCTTCATTTTTGTAAAGACTCTTATCAATGCCGTCAATAAGCTCGTTTACAGATTCTTTCATATCCCCGGTTAGAAATCTANTGTCCGTTCTCGGATATGTGATGAGTTTCTTCTCGTACAGGCTTTGAGCATAGTCAAGCGTCTGTTTTGCACTAAAGCCGTAATATCTGTTTGCAGCTCGCTGTAAGCTTGTAAGGTCAAATAAGCGGTCAGGCTTTGTTATCTTTTCTTTTTTTATGACTTCATCTACAGAAATATTATCTCCTAAGTCTCTAAGTATGCTGTTTGCGACATTCTTATCGTCTATTCTTTCTGTTGAAAGCACAAAGCCACCGCAATCAATGTCCACAGTAAAATACTTTTCCTTTTTGAAATTTTTAATCGTTTCATCTCTTGTCGCTATCATCGATAAAGTGGGAGTTTGCACTCTTCCTACCGAATATTTTTGCTTGTATAAGCAAGAGTAGAGCCTACTTAGATTCATTCCGACAAGCCAATCCGCTATCATTCTTGCCGTGGCACTTTCATAGAGATTGTCGTAAACCTCTCCGTCCTTTAGAGCAGACATTCCGTCTTTAATCGCTTTATCTTCCATTGACGAAATCCAAAGCCTTTTAATATCTTTTTTNCAATTCGCCTTGTTATAGACAAGTCTAAAGATTAGTTCGCCCTCCCGTCCCGCATCGCAAGCATTTACAATCGTCTTTACTTCTTTATCCGCCATGAGTTTCTTCAAGATACCAAATTGTTTCTTTGTGTTTTTAGCAACCTCATACTTAAACTCATCAGGCATAATCGGTAAGTCTTTAAGATTCCACTTGGCATATTTTTCATCGTAAGCTTCAGGACTTGCCATTTGCACAAGATGACCTACGCACCAAGATACCTTATATCCGTTTCCCTCATAGTAGCCGTCATTTCTCTTGTTTGCTCCAATCACTTTCGCAATCGTTATCGCTACGCTCGGTTTTTCTGCAATCACTAATTTCAAATCGTTTCCCTCCTAAAAAAATAAGGGCAAAAGATTTCTCTCTTGCCCCTTATGATGTCTTTTACAGTAATTCGTCATCTTCGCCCGTTTCGTCATAATCATCATAATCGCTTTCAACATCTCCCGTTAGTTCTTCGCTTGATTCGGAGATAAAGTCTTCAGGCTCTTCAAGTGCTTCAAGTTCCTTTTTCTCTTTTGCTTTAAAGACTTTTAAGTAATATCCGCCACCTAAAGCTCCTACGCCGACTAAAATCATGAGAAGATACGAGCCGAATCCGCTTTGTTTTTTCTCTTCTTTTACAGGCTCTTCGGATTTTTCTGTATCTTCTTTTTCTTTATCCTCTTTGACAGGCTCTTCTTTCGTAACGCTCTGTTTTTCTTCGGTCTTTGTTTCTACCATATTGAGTAGGTCTGCCTCTGAAACTTCCGTAAGAAGCATGACATTTTCGCTGTCCTCATCGTGATTGATGATTAAATGAAAGGTCTTTCCGCTTTTGGTCTGAAAGGTTATAAACTGCCTTGCGTCCGCGCTATACATACCACCACAAGCACATTCCATTGAACCACTGTGATGAATCGGATATTCTCCGTTTCCGTTGTCCACATTCTCGGTAACAGTTCCTCTTGCCTTGCTCGGATCAGACGGAGCAGCCACCACTACATTGGGAGTATTGTCGGATTCCGCAGTTTTAGAAGTGCCGTAATAGCTGTTTGCGGTTTGAGTTGAGCCGCCTGTAGAGCCGCCGTCGGCATTGGTAACAGTCTTAGCCGTTAGTTTATTCGGATATCTGATTTCTATTTCTTTTTCGCTTTTTTCTGAATAGTAGCCATTATCCTTAGCGTCTTTATTTGCGACCACTTCCTTTGAGCCGTCCGTTACAGATGAATTGTTTTTATTCGTATTATCTGCATTGCTTGTGTTCCCGGTCTTATTCAAGTTTTCCGCCTGTTTATTCAGTTCATCTATGAGCTTATTAAGCTTATCCGAAAGTTCGTTATTCTTCTTTACGAGTTCATCTACCTTGGCATTTAGTTCAGTATTGCTCTTTTCGGTTTTGCTGTCTTTCTTTGTTTCTTCAAGAAGTTTGGCAAGTTCCTCTTTTTGTTTTTCTAAGTCTCTAATCCTCGCTTCTTGCTCACTTGTAAGAGTATTCTTTTCAGAAGACGCTATCCTTTTATCCAGCTCTGAAATAAGCTTATCAATCTCGCCTAAGTTAATCTCGACCTTTTGAATGACCTCTACAGATTGTTTGTTTTCATTTGTATCCGTTTGAGAAGTCTTGTCTTCTGTCTGAGTAGAAGCGTCTTCTTTCGTCTTTTTTACAATTCTGGTAATGATGTCAATGCCGTCTCCCTTAACTTCATAGAACATAAACTCATCATCAAATGCCATATCGTCAGGGAGCATTTNTAAGTCTGAAGCGTCAAGAATCGCACCCTTATCGGACTCTACAATAAACTCTTTATAAGCCGTTCCGTCCTTAAATTGATAGATAACTTTGACTTCGATTTTGCTTTCGGTCTGTGTTTCCGTATGAGCCACTCTCGTAATCAGATTTTCTACATCAAACTCCAGATACGGAGTCCCGGTATAAAATCTGTTCCAAGTTTCAATAATCAGCTTATTTTCTTTTATATAAATTTCTTTCATATTAGCCATATTGGGATTGGCTTCCTTGACCTTTGCAATAAGCTCATTCTTTGTTTCTTCGCTTAAGTTTCCCTCGTAACCCACAACCGTCTTTTCTACATTTCGATTTAATTTAAGAATCGGTGCAGATAGAACGATAACACCCACCTCCTCTTCGTTACGGACTTTTACTTCTTTTCTCTCGCTTAAGTCGCCGATGTAATAATCTTGGATAAGATTATCCGCTGTAAGACTGATTGCCTGTAAAGTCTGGGTATTAGGCGTATCATAATACGGGTAATTTTCTTTCGNAATAAATTTCATGTCTTCCGGTAAGTTCATATCCGATTTATCCATATCTTCTTTCGTGAAACTCAGGCTGTAACCGTCTATCTCGTTATTTTCTTCATCTATAAACTTCTTTTCCAGCTTAAACAGAAACTCAATAGCTCCGTCCGTAAATTTCTTATCTGTGGTATTATCTGCAAACTCAATTTCATAAAAGGTTTTAATTGAGCTGTCCACCGCTCTATGAGCATGTGCCGTTGTTACGCCATAACTTAAAACGGGTATCAGCGTTCCGAGCAAAAGGAAAACCGATAAAGCCAAAGCCATAAATCTCTTATTTTTCAAAACTATTTTCTTCATGTGTCTTCTCCTTATTTTTCGTTTCGTTGAATTTTTCCATCAATTCTTCAAGCGTGATGTTCGCTTTTCTAAAAACCGCTATAACTTCAAGGTTTTCAAGTTCTTCCTCTCTGATAGATAAAAGCCCCAACTGTTCATCAATCAGGGCTTTCTTCTCCAATAATTTTTTCTTTTTGTTCCTAACTTGTGTAAGTTCTCTTCCCATATTAAATAAATCCTCCTTCTATGGTTTTACTTGCTTTAAGTCAAAATCCTATTTTCTGTCGAGGTAGAAGTAGGGATTGACTCTCGTTCCGTCCTCTAAACGGAGTTCAAAGTGTAAGTGAGANCCTGTGCTTCTTCCCGTACTTCCCATCTTGGCTACTTCATCTCCTTTTTTAACTTCCATGCCTTGGCTTAAGGAAATAGACGAGCAATGTGCATATAGAGCCGTATTGCCATACTTGTCGGTGAGCTTTACATATTTGCCGTAGCCATCGTCATCGTTTCCCACAAAGCTGATTACGCCGTCAAACACAGCAAAAAGTGGCGTTCCCTCACTATCTGCAATATCTAATCCGCTATGAAATTTTTTCTCATTAGTAAAAGGATCAGACCTAAAGCCGTACATACTGCTGACCTTGTGTTTCCAATCTCCAACAATCGGAGAGTGAAGATTTGCGTAATTTCCCATTGTTTCTTTCAAAGTTTCAAAGTGTTCTTTTTCCTCGTCATTTAGCCTTTTTGCGTAAGCCTCATCAAAACTGCCTGTTTCAAGGACAGTAACCAGTATCGTCTTTGTTTTTTCTACCTCCACTTCTGTCGTATAGCTTGCACCTGTTTCGGGATCGGTTACTACAACCGTTTCCGTGACCGTGTAAGTTTCCGTTTCTTCTCTATAACTGAGCTTATAAACCTCGTTAAAAATGTTCGTGATGTCGGACTCTACATCAGGAAACCTAAATTCCCCGTATTTTGCGGTAAGATAGGCGATTAAGTCTTGCGGATTATGTCCGATTCCGTTAAGTTCATAACGATACTCATCGTATCCGGGCTTTCTTGTCGGTGTTTCGTTTATTTCGATTTCAAGGTCTGTTTCAAGCTCTTGCAAAAGTTCATCTGCGGTAGTGATTTCATAATCATTTGCCATATAGGAGCTTGAGAGAACTGAACTACCTGCACCGCCAAGCCCACCGAGTAGAGAACAGGAATTTAATCCTACGGATACCAATAAAAAAAGAGCCCCTACGATTATTCCTAACTTTGTGGCTCTTTGCTTTATGAACTGTACTGTGCCTTTTACGGCTGTTATGAAACTTTCTTTGATTCTGTCTCTTAGCCTTGTCTTTTGTTTCTTGTAGATAGCGGACTTCATGTGCCTTTTCTTTTGGAATTTCTTTAATGCACTTTTCTTTTGAAAGTCTTTATCTTTTTTTATTTCTCTAACCGCTTCTCTAAACTCTAATTTGGACTTTCTGACTTTGATTTGTTTATCAAGTTTTGTGAGCTGAATCTGCTTTTTATTCTTTCTCTTTACGCTGTAGTTTTTCCCGCCGTGAATGAGTTTTGAAGCAGCTCCCAAAGTTTTTTCGCCACTCTCTACGCCTTGATTCTCATCGCTTCCGTGACTTAAATAGTCTTTTGCGACTCTAAGTCCGCCGGCTACGGAGATAGGAGCGAGGTTTTGTGCCGTTTTTCTTTTCTTAGCTTCTTTACGAACTTCATCCGTCAGTCTTTTTTGTTTTGTTATCTTCTTTTGTATCTTCTTATCGTTCAAAGGAACATCTTTTGCGATATCAGGCGGTTTAAAATTTTTATCTTTCGGCTTTTTCCAAGAGATAAAATCTGCCGAATAGTTTTTTCGCTTAATTCCTTTTCTCTGCGTAAGCTTTTGGTCTATGGACTCATAACTGATGGTGCTATCTCTAAAGTCGCTATCATATCTATCGATAACGCCGTCATTATCCATATCTTTAGAAAGCGGATCGTAAACCTCCGGCTCTGCATGAGAAGAGGAGAGAGGAGTATGGCTATCGTGTATGTCCCTTTTGATAGCTTCCTCGTTTTTCTTAAATTCCTCTCTGATTTTCCTTTGCTGGTGTTTCTTTCTAATTTCCTTTGACGAATCTTCTTTTATATCAAGCCTTTTATCATCGGATTCAGCGTTTCTTTTTTCTTTTATATTCNCGGTCTTTCGCTCTTTTCCATCAAGTCTCTTTTCTTTTATTTCTCTATGCTCAGTTTGAGGTTTTAATTCCTCTAATTCATCGTTAGTGCCAAATGCTTCATACTGCTTAGATTTACCGCCAATACTTAGCTTTTCTTCCGTTTCAAATTTATAATTACGGCTACGCTTTCTCTTTTGCGTGTTTTCAGATTGGGGAACGCTATGCTGTAATTTGCTGTCTTTGTCCGTTATCTTGGACTGAAACCTTTCTCCATCTTTAATCCTTTTCCCTCGATAATCATCACTGTGCTTAATCTTATCCGCAAAATCCTTGGAATCGGAATATCCTACATTCTTATTTCTTAAGTCCTTTGTTATCTTCGCTATTTGTCTTTGTTTTCTTCCCATAACGACCTCCTAAAGAGCTTCTTCAGGTTTCGTGGTCATCTTTTTATATAAAATCGTATCTTTAGGGAACTTGTCGATAAACGGAACTATCGTATTTCCAAAGAATAAAAGCCCTTCGCCCGCATTGGAGTTGGTTACATAATTTAGCTGATACGGCGATATTTTAAGCTTTTTAGCAAGGATATCTCTGTCTCCGCTTGCTTGGTTGAGCATAAGGACAAAATCNGTATTATCAAAGATGTTTTCAATCTCCTTACTCATAAGGAGGTCTTTCACATTTTGCGTAATCCCGGTTGGAATACCGCCCCATTTACGAAACCTCTTCCAAATCTCAACGGAATATTGAGCCGTCTGTTCTTCCTTTAGAAGCAAGTGAAACTCGTCAATATAATACCTTGTCGCCTTATTCCCTCTGTTGAGGGAAACCTTGTTCCATACTTGGTCTTGAATGACAAGCATACCTATCTTTTTTAGCTGTGTTCCGAGTTCTTTAATGTCAAAGCAGATGAGCTGTTTATTTAAGTCCACATTGCTCCTATGGTTAAAGACATTGAGAGAGCCTTTTACATAAATCTCCATCTCTGTCGCAAGTTTTCTTCCGACAACTTCCTCTTGGCTTTTAAGCATTTCATAGAGGTCTTGCAAAATAGGCATATTCTCAGGAATCTGCTCTTCAAAGTAGGCTTCATAGATTTTAGGCAAACACCTGTCAATTACCGATTTTTCTTGAGCGGTAAGTCCACTTCCACCAACGACAAGTTCAAGCATAGAGATAATGAAGTTGGCTTTGTCCTTTAGAGGAGCGTCGCCATCTCCGTAGTTCATGTTGATATCAAGCGGATTCAAATAGTCCTTGGACTTTGCACTTACCTTGATAACTTCACCGTTAAACTGTTTTACAAGGCTTGAGTATTCGCCCTCCGGGTCACATATAATAACATCATCATCCGTTACCAAAATCGCATTTGCCATCTCTCTTTTTGCGGAGAACGACTTGCCGGAGCCGGGTGTTCCGAGTATCAAACCGTTCGGGTTTTTCAAAAACTTTCTATCCGCCATGATGAGGTTATGGCTAAGAGCATTGAGTCCGTAATAAAGCGAGTTTTCCGAGTTGATAAAGAGTTCCTCTGTCGTAAAAGGCATAAATACAGCCGTTGAAGATGAGGTTAAACCTCTTTTTATCTCTATTTTATTTACGCCAAGCGGAAGCACTGTCACCAAACCTTGTTCTTGCTGAAAATCAAGTCTTTTTACCTTGCAGTTATGCCTGTTCGCAATGGACGATACCTGATCTATCGTGTTCTCAATTTTCTGTATGCTCCTTGCAAAGTTCATCATCACAATCGTAACGATAAACATTCTTTCATCACGGCTTTGCAAATCATGGAGAAGATTTTTA